>Ga0207102_1137_pt1 | contig 13845 bp, 13 predicted proteins | sample Alteio_BWMinHeat_80_FD_153573 | JGI IMG/M metagenome (GOLD analysis project Ga0207102, IMG submission 153573) | Enriched cells from forest soil in Barre Woods Harvard Forest LTER site, Petersham, Massachusetts, United States -... | ecosystem: Environmental > Terrestrial > Soil > Temperate forest >... | reverse complement strand
CGGAATGGATGAGCGTTACAACAACACATTGGTGAACGGTGTGAAAATTCCCAGTCCTGATGCCAAATACCGGTATGTGCCGATGGACCTGTTTCCTTCAGATATGCTGGAGCGGCTGGAAGTGATTAAATCGCTCACGCCTTCCATGGAGCCGGATGCTGTGGGCGGCACTATGAACCTGGTGATGAAAAGCGCCCCACAACATTTTCTGCTGAATGCGAATGTGGCCACTGGTTTTTCGGGCCTGTTCACTGGTTCACGGTCATTTGAAGCTTATAATCACAAGGCAGTGAACAACCAGTCGCCTGCAGAAATGCATGGCAATGATTATGCTGCAACCCAAAGTGATTTTTCAAAAGGCAACCTGAACATAAATAATAAAAGCCTTCCTTTTAACACGCTGGCAGGTTTAACTATTGGCGGTAGAACTGCGCATGATAAACTCGGTATCATCGTTTCCGGTTCATACCAGAATATGTACCGCGGTTCCAACTCAGACTTATTGGTGCCAAACGCACAGCCACAGGTAGTGGGCGATTTGAACAATCAGTCTGTAATCAGTGACCTGTATGTGCGGCGCTACTCAACCCAAACCAGCCGTGTTGGCCTGCACAATAAGATCGATTATGTGTTCAACAGCCGGAACACGATTTCGCTGTACAATATGTACGTTCACATGAATGAGTTTCAGACCCGTGTTACCTATGATTCGGTTTACCTGAACAAACTGTCGGACAACCTGCTGCGCACACGCACGCAAAAGCAGAGCATTTACAGCTCTACCCTTATGGGCGATCACCTGCTGGGCAATCACTTTAAACTGAACTGGAAAGGTTCTTATGCCCGTGCCACCAGCAAGGTGCCGGATATGGCGGAATATGACTACCAAAGCGCCAGCACGCCCGGTCAGTATATTGTTCAAAAGATGTCGCGCATATGGCAGCACAACACAGACCAGGACATTGCCGGTTACCTGAACCTTGAATACAAAGCCAACTTTATTGAATTGAGCGTGGGCGGCATGTACCGTCATAAAAAGCGCGACAATTATTACAATGATTATTCATTAAGCCCTGTATTAACAAACGGCCAGCCACAATACTGGACTAGCTACAATGATGCGCAATATGAATTTAGCCCGGCGGGTACCGGCACCGGCGCCATCACCACTGGCAATCCCAACACGTACAGTTCTTATGAAGATGTGGCGGCGGGCTATGGCCAGTTCAAGATCAATGCTACCAACAGACTGGAAATATTGGGTGGTATTCGTTTTGAATATACCAAACAGGGCTTCACTACCGTGATGCCTGAAAGCTATGCAGCGCGCTATGGCAGTGTTCACTATGCCGATCCGCTGCCCAGCCTCCATGTGAAGTATGTGCTGAACACCACGCAAAACCTTCGCCTGTCTTATTTCCGTTCTATTGTACGCCCGGATTTTTATGAGATCATTCCTACTCAAATTGTTGGCGAGTTGTTTGATATCAAAGGAAACGACAGCCTGAAGCACTCTACGGCCGACAACCTGGATTTCCGGTATGAACTGTTCCCTGGCGGCGCCGACCAGTTCTTGCTGGGTGCTTTTTACAAAAATATTCACAACCCGATAGAATATGCGGTCGTGCGCAATGGCGGTCCCAGTGCACAATTCCTCATGCCGGAAAACTTTTCCGATGCACACAACTATGGCTTTGAAGCTGTACTTACCAAATTCATTGGCATGCTCGGCGTATCGGCAAACTATACCTACACACATTCTGAGATCACTACATCCAAACAATATTTTTACCGCGATCCCAGCCTAGGCATTACTTCAAAACTGATCGATCAGAAAAGACCCCTGCAGGGACAGGCCAACCACGTAGCCAATGTGTCGCTGTTGTTTAGGAATCCGCATATAGGGCTGGATATGCAACTGGCATTCGTATATACCGGCAAACGCATTGCCCAGGTTTCTCCTTATTATAACCTGGATTACTGGCAGCTGGGACAGGGAGTGCTTGACTTCTCCTTTGAACAAAAGATCAAAGGCCACTTTGCGCTGTATGGAAAGGTGAATAATATCACCAACACACCAGCCCGTACGGTTATTTATCAGGCCCCTGCGGCAGACAGTAAGTTTCCCGACCAGCAATACGCTACTAAAACGGTGGTGGGAAAAGACATTTATCAAATCAACATTATTGGCGGCGTACGCTACAAATTCTAATCATATGCAACGAATAAAAAATCTTTTGCCGGCAATACTACTGATCGCTTTTGCCGGATGTAAAAAATGGGATGAAAGCCTGAGCCTGGCTACACCCGTGGTTAAAGCGGCACAACCCATTAGTGATGCAGCCCCGCTTTGCGGTCCTATTAAAGGCACCATGCTCACCGGTAAAACCTATACGATCAGTTGCGATGTGATCGTGAACCCTGGTGATACCCTGATGATCCAACCAGGTGTGCACATCAACGTTACCCATAAGGCCGGCATTTTTGTGCAGGGTAGCCTTATAAGCCTTGGCACTAAGGCCAACCCTAACTGGATTACGGTAGACAGCCTGGCTGCTCTTAAGAACGATGCGCCTAACCAGAATCCTACAACCGACCCGGCTTTTTCCGGTGGATGGCCCGGTATTTATTGCGCCTCCACCTGCCCGATGCTGATATTGAAATGGACACACGTTGAATTTGGCGGCAGCGCCCTCTCTATTGCACAGGGTGCGCTGGTAAATCAGAGTTCGGGCACTGCTTTTTCTATATTGTTTCAGAACCCCAAGGGCATTTTTGTGATGGAAGATAGCTGGCTGTATGGAGGTGTTGATGATCCAATACGCATTTCAAACGGAAAGATCTGCTTTATGCGCAGCACCTTTGAAAAAGCCGGCCTTAAAGGCGGCGATTGTTTAAACTGCAAAGGCGGTACAGTAGGTGATATGGCATACAATCTTTTTGTGGGCGTGGCTACCAACGGTCAAAAGGCTTCCAACAAAGGGCTGCCGGTTGGTGCACAGCAAACCAATATAAATATGTGGAACAATACCTTTATATCCTGCGGTTACCGCCAGATTCAAACAGGCCGTGGTGCTGACATTGACTTCGAGGAAGGTGCACGGGGTATGGCTTATAATAACTTAATGGTGAATTGTAAATTTGGTATCCGCATCGTAAACAACCCTGCTGCCGATACTGTCAATATCCGGTATGGAAACAACTATTCCTATGCCGATTCATTATCTGTGGCCAACCAGATATACCCCACCAATGCGGGACTTTCAGGCGGTTGGACGGCGCCACAGGCGACTGATATACCGGATTACCATAGCTTTTTGCCTGCCAACTATCAATATGGCGATACCTATGATGGTAGTTCGGTGGTAGGTAAAAACAACCCACTGTTCTACAATTTTCCGCTGCCGGTCCCAAACAATGTGCCTTTGCGCGGTATACAGGCTGTAGGCAAATATGATTTCCGCTTACAGGCCGGTTCGCCTGCTATTGGTAAAGGATACCTGGAAATGTCGCCGCTGGCTACTGTTCCTGTAGATCCCATCTATGGTATTACAGAGATCACGAAACCGGGCATCGATATCGGTGCGTTTCAATCAAACGGAACAGGCAACCAGCACTACAATTAATTAATCCATACACTGGCATGATCAGGAAGGTTTTTTTTATTTGCTTTATTGTATTACTGACAGTAATTGACTTGCGTGCACAAACCGTGAACCTGGTATTTGTTTCCGATCTGCATTATGGCATTACACGCCCGCATTTCAGGGGGCGCGACAGTGTGCCTTCCTACACGGTGAACAATGCTATGGTGCAGATGATCGATACGCTTCCACGAATATTCTTTCCGGCAGATAAAGGCGTACAGGCCGGCAAACAGGTACAGCTGATCAAAGCAATCGTAGTCACCGGCGACATTGCAAACCGGCAGGAGCCACCCGTGCAACCGGCTACTGCATCGTGGCAGCAGTTTATACAGGATTATCAGCAAACGTTGCATTACCCGTTGCTGCCGGTGCCGGGTAACCATGATGTTTCCAATGCCATCGGTTCGTACAAAATACTGCAACCTAAACAGGACGCGACTGCTATAACCGGTATTTATAACCTGGTTATGAAACAGCCAATAAAGCCAGCGCAGTTTAATTTTGAAAAAAACAAAGTCAACTATTCGCGTGATATGGGTGGTGTGCATTTACTGTTTATCCAGATATGGCCTGATTCTGCCAACCGCCTGTGGATGGAAAAAGACCTGGCTACAGTGAATCCGAAAACACCTGTACTGCTGTTTGTACATGATCCGCCCCAGGGAGATGTAAAACATTTTATCAATCCCCATGGCGCGCACGACATGAATGCGCAGGACAAATTCGAAAACCTGGTAGATGAACGGTATAAAGATACCGGCAATACCAGCACCCTGCTGGAGCAACAAGGGCTGGCTGGCTTCCTGAAAAAACACCCGAATATCAAAGCCTGGTTTCATGGCCATGAGAATTATTGCGAAATGTATGATTACAAAGGACCTGGTGGCGACCTGTCATTGCCTGTGTTCCGGGCTGACTCTCCCATGAAAGGTAGGGACTCACGACAGGATGAATACCGGTTATCCCTGCAGGTAATCAGCTTCAATCAGCAACAGCGCCGGTTAACTGTACGGGAACTGTTGTGGAACTTACCCAATGGAAAGTATGGCTGGGGACAGCAGCGAACAATACAGTTCTAATACAACAACTGAACATAATAAAAAAAGCGCGGGTTATCCGCGCTTTTTTTGTTACGTTTAGTTGAATGCGTTTTTAAACATTTACTATCGTAATATTTCTTACAGCCCACTAACATTAAAGTGTGTATAGCTGGTAAACGTATTTCCTGCAAACCAGGCATATAGGAGCCTGCACAAACTACCACGGGCATGTGCCTGTTTCCGGAAAAAATTCTTCGCAGAAATAGCTCCCTGTTGGCCCGTTGTTATCAATGATGGCATATTTCACGATGCGTGCTCCGGCGTCTTCAACAGCACCTGTTCCCCGGTGATTATTGAAATCGGTATTGGTAAAACCAGGGCAAACCGTATTTACTTTAAAGGCAGTATCGCGCAACTCGTATGCCAGGTTAATGGTGTACATGTTCAACGCCGATTTTGACGAATTATACACAGCTCCTTTATACGCGTAATATTTATAGTTAGGGTCGCTTGCTAACGTAAGAGAACCCTGGGCAGAACTTACATTTACAATGCGTGGCTCAGCGGCGTTTTTTAAAAGGTCTATAAAGGCCTGCGTTACCCTTACCACCCCATACACGTTGGTTTCATACACATTTTTGAACTGGTCTATAGTTGCAGTAAGGGCAGATTGCGGAAAGCCCCCGTTAATACCTGCGTTGTTAATAAGCACATCCAGTACGGCTGTTTTTTTACCTATTTCGGCACGGGCTGCATTTACCGATTCCTGGTCGGTTACGTCCAATTCAATGGCTTCTACGTTCGTAAGCCCCTCGGATTTTAGTTGTTCAACGGCTTCTACTCCCTTTTTTAAATCACGGCTTCCCAGGTATATATAATATCCTTTCTGTAGCAACTGGCGTGCTGTTTCAAAGCCAATACTCTTGTTGGCTCCTGTAATTAGTACTGTCTTCATTGTTTGTTTTTTAAATTGACAATGTAAAAGTAGTCAGCTAACAACCAGGCCAGATGGACAAATCGTTTTATTTACCGGATAAATCCTGCAAAGCCATTCAGCATGTGGCCTTACTGCCCGCGTGCTAAACGCCATCACTTCCATGGCTGCTACCGTTGTTGTATTAATAATTATTACACTATTACCTATGCGAAAATGTATTCGATAACCAGGTATAAGTATCTGTTTTTAAAAACAGGCATTATTGCTTATAATTAACCCAATCAAGTTAAATAGTTTTGAAACACTAACAGGGCTATAATATACTTTATTTCATTCAGCGAATTTGTATTATGATTTATGAGAGTTTGACCTGCCTTGCGGAGGAAATGAATATTTTTTTCAGAAGTAAACTGAAGATTACTGAAGATAAAGTTATTGTATCTGCAATAGTGAATCAGGACGGCTCAGTGGCTATACAAGGGGAGAATAAGGTGGTGATAACCCTTGTTAATATGACGAGAGACATAGGTATCAAAAGGGATAATTCAATCAGCACTTCAGTAGTTGGAAATTCAGCCAGGCCAATTTGCCTTCAATTGTCCATTCTGTTGTCTTGTTATTTCACTGCCAATAACTATGCGGAAGCACTCCGGTTTCTGTCTTTTGTGATCAGCTTTTTGCAGACCAAAAATGTTTTTGATCATTCCAATACCCCCCGGCTCGATGATGCAATAGAAAAGCTGGTTTTTGAGATGGAATCATACGAACCAGACAGGTTGAGTAATGTATGGGCAACATTAGGGGCTAAATATATGCCCTCTGTCTTATACAGGACGCGGATGGTAATTCTCGATGCTACGCTGGTACGTGAATACCGACCTGCAGTTACAGGCATTTCTACCGGTATATAAGAAATAAGATATAAAATATAAGATGCAACAGCAATATGAAATAGCATTTAGTATTTTTTTCAGACATGAGTTTTTTTCGGACGGCCATTTAAAATGCCTGCGGGTTAAGCCATCCGGGGAAACAGAAGATATTCTCAAAAAGGCCGGAGCTGTTATGCATGTATTTCAATATGGAATACATGTATTATATGAATCTTTTTTTGCCGGCAAAAAAAGGTCAAGGACAGCATTTCTGGAAGATGCATGGGAGCTTACATTTCTGGTGGAAAATACCGATCCGGATTTCTTTAGTTATACAGCGGTTGCTGATATGGATATAAGCGCTAATTATTTCTATTTTCAAAATGATACAAGCTCGACCGGCAGTAATAAAGGCAGGTTGCACAAGGGGACTTTTGCAGATAGAGATAATATCAGACCGGTAAACGATACCGCCAGGGAATATTTTATAAAGCCTTTCGGAGTTGTGAGCATACTTATGCACAGGGAGCTGGAAGATAGCTTTGAAATAGCTTTTGCCGGCGCCACTACCTACTGGTGTTATGTATTGACCCAGGATTATTTGCAGGAATTGGTGAGCCCTGCTATTATTCATAAGGACACCAGGCAGGTTTTTAGCGGCCCCGAGTCAATCCGCCTGCCGGATAACAGCATGGCAGTAGCATTTTTTTCAGATGAACCCATTGCTCTCAAAGAGTATCCAAAAGCGTATTATCAGTTAGTGGAAAATTATAACACGTCAACGCAACGATACAGGGTAGTGCTGCCTGCACTGCCTTATCCCAACAGGAGCCATATATCCTTGCTAAAAAGCGTATCCGAATCAAAAGCCAGAAACTATTCTTACATATTTATATAGCATAGTTTTCCTTATCAATATTAACTATTATAAACAATAAAAAATTATGGCGACTACATTGATGACCCCTGGCGTATACATCGAAGAAAAGAACGCCTTTCCCGGCTCCGCAGTGGCGGTTGAAACAGCTGTGCCTGTTTTCATTGGCTATACTGAAAAAGCAGAGCGGAACGGGAAATCCTTATTATACAAACCCACCCGTGTTACTTCACTGGCTGTATTTGCAGAATGTTTTGGTGGCGGCTTTCAATCAAAATACACGATCGCAGATGCAGCTACTGCTCCCGGAGAAGAAACTTTTGTAGTTGCAGGCAGTGAAAAGGTTGTTCAAATCAAGCCTAACCATGTTGCCCTGTTATATAATGCTATACGGCTTTTTTATTATAATGGCGGAAGCGCCTGCTATATTCTTTCTGTAGGAACCTATGGCGACAAGCCAGATGGGTTTGAAATTGCTTTTGATGATTTTTTGGGAAGTGAAACCAAACCAAGCGTTTTTGCCATTCTTGAGAAGGAGTATGAACCTACCCTGGTAGTGTTGCCGGATGTAATTTCAAAAGGAGCTCCTGCCTACGCGTTGTATCAGCAGGTTTTGCTGCATTGCAGTAAAATGCAAAGCCGCTTTGGTTTGTTTGATGTATATCATAAACCAGGCAGAACCATTGCAGAGGAAATTACTGAGTTTCGGGAACAAATAGGGATTAATGCGTTAAACTATGGCGCGGCTTATTATCCTTATTTAAAAACATCCGTTGTACAGGCAAATGAGCTGGACTATCAAAACCTGGATGCGACGGTAGACCTTGAAAATCTGTTACCGGAAGCAGCTGCAAAAGAAGTCGTACAAAAATTTAAACAGCTTCCCCCGGCAGAAGTAACAGCCACGTCAAAAAAGAATTATCACCAGTCACTTAAAGCAGCCAGTCCAACCTATTCCGGCATACTGGATGAGCTACGAAGAAAATTAAATGAACTGCCACCAAGTGCAGCGATGGCGGGTATTTATACGTTGATCGATACAACAAGGGGTGTGTGGAAATCACCGGCAAATGTTTCTGTGAGCATGGTTAATGAGCCTTGCATTAATGTATCGCACGATGAGCAGCAACAGTTGAATGTGGATGTCATTTCCGGTAAATCGGTGAATGTTATCAGGCCATTTCCTGGTATAGGTACATTGGTATGGGGCGCCCGTACATTAGATGGCAATAGCCAGGATTGGCGTTATATAAATGTACGGCGTACTCTTATTATGATTGAGCAGTCATTAAAGCTGGCCACAAGAGCGTATGTGTTTGAGGCCAATGATGCCGGTACCTGGGTAACGATAAGCAGCATGATCAATAATTTCCTGTATAATTTATGGAAGCAGGGCGCCCTGGCGGGAGCGGCTCCTGAACAGGCTTATAATGTTCAGATAGGCTTAGGGTCTACGATGACGCCTACCGATATACTGGATGGCATTCTGCGTATAACCGTAAAGCTGGCTATCGTACGCCCGGCGGAATTTATAGTTATTACATTCCAACAACAGCAACAGCAGTCTTAGTACTATTCTAACCTTACTTAATTCACTTAATAAACTCTTTTTATGGCAGATAATGGAGCCGCGCAGGCCGCCTCAACCTGGCCCCTGGTAAAATTTCAGTTTTCAGTTAAGATTGGTAGTGATGAATTCCTTTTCCAGGAAGTTACAGGTCTTGCTTCCGAAACCCAGGTAATTGAATACAGGGTAGGTAACAGCTCGGTGTATTCTACTGTAAAAATGCCGGGCATAAAAAAGTTCGGGAATGTTACTTTGAAAAAAGGCATCTTCAAGGATGATAAGAAGTTATGGGAGATGTACAATAAAATTAAAATGAACACATTTGAACGGCAAACGGTAGTTATTAGCTTGCTGGATGAAAGTAATGGGGTAGCTATGTCCTGGAACCTTACCAATGCATTCCCGGCCAAGATGTCAATAACAGATATGAAGGCGGATGCCAATGAACCTGCCGTAGAAACGATGGAACTGGCTCATGAAGGATTTAATATAGCTTCTTAGTATGCCAACTCCTTATGATATTCCGGTAGCTTTTAGCTTTGAAGTCAGGATTCCGGGTTTTAGCAACGAAGGGGAGTGTAGTTTCAGAGATGTGGGTGGGCTGGTTGTAAAGCTTGACCTGGAAACAATTAATGAAGGCGGTGTAAATGATTATGCACATAAGTTTCCCAAGAGGGCAAAGTATAACGAACTGGTCTTAAAGAGAGGAATATTAACAGGCTCCCAGTTAGTTACCTGGATAAACGATGCCATTCGAAATTTCAACTTCAGCCCCAAGCAGGTATATATAAGCCTTATTAATGAACAAAAATCACCCATTATAAGGTGGAGAGTGGAGAATGCTTTTCCGGTTGGTATTGAGATAGCCGAGTTCAAGGCCCAGGACAATTCATTGGCTATTGAAACGCTTACCATTGCATACGATTATTTTGTTAGAACAGGCTGATTAATTAAAACTACTATGCCTTTAGAAATACGGGAGTTGGTAATAAAGGTCGAGATCAACGAAACCACGCTGAAGCGTGGTGACGATGAGAAGATGCGGTATGAGCAACTAAAAACTCAAATTATAAACGAGTGTGTAAAAAAGATTGAATCAAAAGTAGAAAATTTATTTGGGCGCTGATATGGCACTTGAGAAACTTCAAATTCAGGCTTTTTCCGATGCAGCATGTACTACTGAGGCATCGGGCCCGATTAAAGCGTTTATAAATCCTGAAAGTTATTCCAGGGATTGCTCAATAACGTATAAAGATGTGGAATTGATAGGCAGCCCGGCAGATACCAAGACTTTTGTGGGAATGGGACAGGATACTTTAACATTAAGCAATCTTGTTGTAGATGGGACCGGGATAGTTTCGTTAGGCAACTATCAGAATGTTGATGCATACATTAAGGCGTTTAATGATGTAGTTTACAAATACAATGGAAGCATGCACCAGGCTAATTTTTTAATGATCACCTGGGGTAGTTTAAATTATATAGGAGTATGTAAGTCTTATAAGGTAAAGTACACCATGTTCAAGCCCGACGGTAGTGCATTAAGGGCATTTATTGATTTGGTAGTTGAATCGTCGGTTGACATGAAAACCAAAAGTAAACTGGCAGAGAAGCAGTCACCGGACCTCACCCATTTTCGCACGGTTAAGGCAGGGGATACATTGCCTTTGATGACCTATAGGATCTATGGGGATAGTGCCTACTATTTGCAGGTGGCGCAAATAAATAACCTGAAAAGTATTTTCGCAATAAGGCCGGGAGATAGAATATACTTTCCACCACTAAAGAAATGATATGTCAGCCGCTGCTCCTGAAAGTAATATTGATGATCTGTCATTAAGGGTAACAGTTACCGTAAACGATGCTCCCATTAAGGATAGTATAGGAATTGCCGCTATCTATGTACTGCACGAAATAAATAAGATTTCTACTGCTGAGGTAGTGCTGAGTGGAGAAATTGATATTGAAAATGCAACATTGGAAGCCACTGATGGGGATGATTTTGTACCCGGTAATGATATAAAAATAACTGCCGGGTATGGCGACAAAGGAGAAAAAACCATTTTTGAAGGCGTTATTGTAAAACATGGTATTGAAATCAGTTCCGTCACTTCCTATAACCTCAGGCTTTTTTGTAAACACAAAGCGGTTAGAATGACTTTTAACCGTATTGAAGAAGAGTTTAAAGACAAAACGGACAGTTCAATAATCACCACCATATTCGGTACTTATGGATTGTCCTGTACTGTAGACAGCACTTCCATACAAAATGAAAACTTTTTTCAAAAACTGGCTACTGACTGGGACATTATTTTATCAAGGGCAGAGTTTAATGGGTTTGTCGTTCTGTTGGATGGGGATACTGTGAAAATAGGGAAGCCCCTCTTCACGGCTACACCGGTATTGCGTGTGGCTGCCGGGGAATCAATGATGGCCTTTAATGCAGAATTAAACGTTGAAAGGCAGGCTCCTTCTATAGAAGCTACTGCCTGGGATAGTAAAACCCAGGCGCTTTTAAAATCAACAGCAACCGAACCTTCGATTAATGAACAGGGCAATGTAAAACCGAAAGACCTGTCTTCAAAACTGAGCCAGGTGAAATTAAGCCTGAACGCTGCAGCCGCACTGACGGCAGATGAATTAAAGGCCTGGGCCGATGGAAAGTTATTGCGTATGCGGTTAAGCGCTTTTAAAGGGAAGGTTAGCTTTGTAGGCAGCGCCGATGTAAAAACCGGTAGTTTAATAACATTGGAAGGTGTTGGAAAAAAATTCAATGGAGATGCCTTTGTTTCTGCTGTAACCCATGAAATTGAAAAGGGAATGTGGACCACCACCACCAGGTTTGGTCTTGAAAGCAGACTGATTGCTGAAAGCCCTGATTTTTCCTATACGATGGCAACAGGGCAATTGCCTGCTATCCAGGGATTGCAAATAGGAACCGTAAAAAAGTTGTCGTCCGATCCGCAGTCGGCATACAGGATATTGGTTACCTTTCCGTCCGGCGCACAAAACGCCAATGGTGTGTGGGCCAGAATGGCTAATTTTTATGCTACTTCATCGGCCGGTCTTGGCTTTTTGCCCGAAGTGAATGATGAAGTGGTAGTTGGTTTTTTAGATAATGATCCTCGGTTCCCGGTAATCCTTGGTTCGTTGTATAGTTCAAAAAATGCTTCTCCCAATCCGGCCACTGATGAAAATAATTACATTAAAAGCATTACTACAAAGAGTAAGCTCAAAGTAAGTTTCGACGATCAGAATAAGATTATAAAAATTGAAACGCCGGGCGCCAATACCATTACAATAAGCGATCAGGATAAAGCCATAGAAATAAAAGATCAGAACAGCAATAATATAAAGATGAGCGCTGATGGGATTAGCCTGAGCAGTCCGAAAGATATCACGATTGATACAAAGGGAAATTTAAAGCTGACGGCAGTGAGTAAAATCACGTTGTCTGCAAGCGGTGGAGATGTGGAAGTTTCCGGATTAAATGTAAAGCATACTGCACAGGTTGGTTTTACCGCAAAAGGTACTGCTACAGCAGAGATCTCTGCTTCGGGCCAGACTACCGTAAAAGGGGCTATGGTAATGATTAACTAACAATAGTGAACTAAAATATAATTGCTATGGGAATGATGGCTGCGCGCCTTACCGATTTGCATACCTGTCCGTTAGTGACACCGGGTCTTCCCCCTGTTCCGCATGTGGGTGGACCGATTGTAGGGCCGGGTGCGGCAACCGTGCTGATTGGCAACATGCCGGCTGCTGTTATGGGTGATAATGCTGTATGTACAGGGCCGCCAGACTCAATTGTGAAAGGCTCTGCTACTGTTTTGATTTGTGGTAAACCGGCTGCCAGGGTAGGAGATCTTACTGCTCATGGCGGAACGATTACATTGGGCTGTCCAACTGTTTTAATCGGAGGGTAACATGGAACAGGAAATAAACGCTTTTTTAGGACGTGGCTGGAGTTTTCCTCCCTCATTTGACAGGATCAATAACGCCAACCAGATGGCTTCCGATTTAACGGATATAGAAGAAAGCATCCGGATTATACTGGGTACCACACCCGGTGAGCGAATGATGCAGCCTAAGTTTGGATGCCATATTAAAAAAGTGGTATTCGAGCAAATGAGTTCAAATTTAAGGATGAAGATCAATCATATCATAGGCCACGCATTACTGAATTTTGAACCGAGAATTAAATTTATACAGGCCTCGTTTTTAGATGATATCAGCATGGAAGGTGTTGTTCACATTCGTATAGAATATTCAATTATTACCACAAATACCAGGCATAACATGGTGTTTCCTTTTTATATGGCAGAGGGAACCAATGTTTTCTAAAAACTTATTGGATGGCAACAGAGCTAAAGCCCGAGATTAAAGATGGCATGAGCCAGTCGGAGCGGTATCTTGCATCGCTGGGTACCGGCTATTTTGGCATAGATGAAAAGGATACCACCGATCTGCTGAAGCTGTTTGTCAATCTTTCCAGTCAGTTTAATTACTATAATTTTTCCAACAGGATCGAGGGAAACTGGAAAGATTTTTTAATGACGGATATTGATATTCTTATTGCCTTGCTATCCGGGCAGGACAGCCGGAGTATAACAAATGAATACAAAAAATTATCAGATAAAGTATTATTTGCAGAAAATGAAGAACAGCTCACGAATGGCTTAAAGAACATCTTTCAGTTTATTTGTCACTTTCTTATGCTGCAGAAGGAATACCAGTCTGTATTTGAAAGGGCTGAAAACCTGCACAATGTCTATCACTTTGAATCCGCTACGGATTTTTTTATGCTGCAGTTTAAAACGTTGTACGCTTATAATTACCGGGCAGTACAATTATTAGGCGATGACGTACAAATTTCTTTTGACCAAAGGACCTTGCAGCTTA
>Ga0207102_1136_pt1 | contig 13898 bp, 11 predicted proteins | sample Alteio_BWMinHeat_80_FD_153573 | JGI IMG/M metagenome (GOLD analysis project Ga0207102, IMG submission 153573) | Enriched cells from forest soil in Barre Woods Harvard Forest LTER site, Petersham, Massachusetts, United States -... | ecosystem: Environmental > Terrestrial > Soil > Temperate forest >... | reverse complement strand
ATTTTGAAATATGGGTTAAACCAGAAAGACGGCGCAATTGAATTCGCCGGCTTCTGGAGATATTCGGAAAGTACAATGCAGGGGCTTATCAATTTATCATTAACTGCGGGAGAAGGCGGGTCCGATTTGCTTAAGAGTGGCATCAACCGGCTGTTAACAATATCAGGAAATTTTTCCGAGGGCAATAATTCCCAGCAACCAATCAGAATAAAATTTAAGAAGGCATTCTCTCAATATACCATTGACCATGAATTTATGATTTTCGCTCACCATGGTGTCCAGACTACGGCCAACCCTCCATATACGGAGAATTCTCTAAACGGTGCGATACATGATCAGGATTATGGTGTAAATGGGTTGGAATATGATGTTCATCTTACCAGGGACCATATTCCTGTCTGTGCACACGACGCTTCTATAGATCTTAGAGTAAGGCTTAGTGATGGAGAAAAAATATCTTCCGTTGAACAAGTGTTGAATGTCTTCATTGATTCAACTACACTTAAATATATGTGGCTGGACATAAAAGGAGATCCTGATATCTTCAAATACCTGGAACCTTTGGTCAGGAGTGCCTATGAACAAGCAGCTAAGGTCAACAGAAAGATCGTGATTATTACAGATTTGACATCGGATGAAGTAATATCGGAATATCAGTCCTGGCCATCATATAGCTCTTTACCAACTATGAGTGAATTGAGTCTCGATAACGCCATCCTGCACAATTGCAAATATTGGGGCCCAAGATATTCTTTAGGCCTGCTTCTCGATGAAGTGGATAAGGCGCATAGTCTCGGGATAAAAGTTTTGAGTTGGACCCTGAACGATAAAAACCTGATTTCAGATTATCTGATAAATGGAAAATTTGATGGCTTTATTTCAGACTATCCGGCTTATGTGGTTTACGATTTTTATACGCTCTTTTAATCGTTTAAAAAATTCACGCATAATTGATGATTATGAAAAATAATAATCACTTCCTCAGTATTCTTTTTTGTTTTTTCTCATTGAACCTTCCTGCCCAAAAAGACAATCATGGTCAGGAAAAAAAACACAGGTTTTCTTTATATGTAGGAGTTGGTCCAAATTATTATTTCAACAATCTTGTAATAGCAAAGAACTATGTACAACCATGGAATTATTCCTTAACAGCCCGGCTGATGTGGGAGCCCGAACATTTTATTAGCCTGGGAATTGAATCCGGATATAGCCAGTTATACACCGTTAAATATAAGGCACCCTCCTTATGGCCTGCCCAGGTAACTAAAATAGCTGTCCCTGTTCAATTAGTTGTATCAATGAAATTCTTAAAAAATTATTATGCTGATCTATCCATGGGACAATCAAATCTCGTCGACAAATTCAGCAGCCCTGACATGGGTAGTTTTGAAACCTCCACCTGGTCTCTGGCAGACTTTGGTGTAACATTGGGATATAAATATCATATTAATAACAGGATTTCAGTGGGTGCAGAATCAAAATTCTTCCATTCTACTAAAAACAAGGATAGTAATCTGGCATTCGTGTTTATGGTGGCCTTCAATTTTTAAAATGATAACTCCTCCGCATACCACCAGTTTTTAAACATCATCAAACTCATTCCTGATTAAGATCTTAAAATTACCAGTAGGCCTGTGTAGCTGCGGTTCGAACTTTTTACAGTCAGATCTTAAAATTCTCTACCTGCTTTGATTTGAAAATCAATAAATTAATTATATTCGGACGATGAAAAACAAATGAGGTTTTTGTACCACCGCAAAACTTTTTTATTTTAATCGAAAACTTTTGTACCCGGAAAATATGAATGAACTGCAGAAGCGCTTTTTTTGTTCATTTCGAAACCAACGGACTTATGAACAAACTATTTCCCTACCGTTATTGGGTGCTTATTTTTCTTTTCTTCTTAACGCTGATTACTTATCTCGACAGAGTTTCTGTTTCTCTTTTAGGAGTAAGGATCAAAGCAGCGTTTCATTTAAGCAACGAACAGTTTGGTTGGGTTTTGGGAGCATTTGCACTTGCTTATGCATTGTTCGAAATCCCTTCCGGCGTTGCGGGTGACCGTTATGGTCAGCGTGCTGTTTTTATCCGGATTGTTTTATGGTGGTCGTTGTTTACTGCATTAACCGGGGCCACCACGGGATTGCTATCATTGATCTGTGTACGGTTTCTTTTTGGTGTGGGAGAATCAGGCGCGTATCCAAACAGTTCAGGCACGATATCGCGATGGTTCCCTGTTACGGAAACAGCAACGGGAATATCGTGGATGAGTATAGGCGCCAATACCGGTGCCGCTATTGCTCCGCTTATTATTATTCCGCTCGCCATTGCTTACGGATGGCGGGTTCCTTTTTTTGTAAATGGATTCATTGGCGTACTGTGGGTGCTGGTGTGTTATTTATGGTTCCGCAATCATCCTTCTGAAATGAAAAACATTTCAAAGGTAGAAGCAGCTTATATAGAAGAGAAGCGTCGCTTTACCAACCACAAACAACCTTTTCCCTGGAAACTGGTTTTTAGGAACCGCAGCTTGTTAGCACTGGTACTGGCTTTCTATTGCTGCCAGTGGGGCAATTATTTCTTTATAGCCTGGATGCCCGTTTACCTGCAGGAAGGAAGACATTTCTCTGAAAACAATATGAAGATAACTACATCTTATTTATTCATTGTAGGGATATTGGGTGCATTGACAGCAGGTATTGTCAGCGACTGGCTGGTAAAAAGAAAAGGAGTAAAGTATGGCCGTCGTTTCATCGCCGTCATATCAATGGGTATGATCGGGGCATTAATACTTTTAGCGGCTTTAACCACCAGCAATGTTGTAGTAGTAATAAGCCTTATTGTCGCACATTTTTTTTATTTACCCAGCGTAGTTACATCTTTTGCAACCTGTGTTGATATAGGCGGCGATAATGCAGGAACTGTTGCGGGTATTATGAATTGCTTTGGACAACTGGGCGCTTTTTTTATGGCGGTGGTCTTTGGTAAAATAGTTGATGTCACTCATAATTTCACCACGCCTCTTTTTATACTTTCGGGTGTTTTATTTACAGGATGTTTGCTTTGGTTATTTGTAGATGCAGGAAGGGCTATTTTGAATGTTAAAGTGAGTTATAAGTAGAAAGTTTAAATTCTTTCCTGCAAAAGGAGCGACAAGCAAATCTTTTCGTTACTTATCACTCCGAAATGAGACATCAGTAGACCTGATTCTTGGAGAATTCTCAACGGTTTAAAATGCATTTTAGAATTGTTACAACGGAGCTTCATCTTCCTACTGATCCTTTTGAAAATGAAAAACGACGAAACTACCTTTAGAAAAATGTCCAGTTTATAAGGGGCCGGTACGAAAAAAAGTGATGGCTAGGCAATTACACCTTTCTTGTTGATGATGGCCAGATATAGAAGAACACTGATCAGCAATACATTGAACTCCACGCCATTTCTGCCTTCGCCCACCACAAACCAGCCTTGAGCCGCGTGAATCATGATGATGCCAGCCATTAAAATCGGGATGGTGATTATGGCAGCGAGCCGTATGTAGCGATTTAAAATGAGCAGTATTGCACAGGCCACGTGCGAAAGTTTAATTGCCCAGGCCAGTGGCAATCCAATCGGAGCGAAACCCACTGCGTTCAGATGCTGGTTACCGAAGTTATTTACGGCACCTGTAAAAATGCTGGGGATACCATGCATAAAAAACACGGCAGCCAGCGTAATGCGCAGAACGAGCGTGGGTGTAATAATTCTATCCATGATGCGTTGTGTTTAACGCAATTTAATCAGACCCGATTTTTCAGAATTGTAAAAAAACGACAGTCGCTCAATCGGTGTATAGAAAGGATGAGCTTTCTGCGCCTACACTTTTGTTGCGCACAAAATTGTAAGGTGACATCCCGGCAAATTCCTGAAACTCTTTAATGAAATGCGATTGATCCGTATAGCCGAGTTCGAAGGCAATGGAAGTAAGTTCGCTATAGCCGACTGTAGCGAGTCGTTTAAGCGCCAACTCGAATCGCGAAATGCGCTCATATCTTTTTAGAGGCACACCAACCTGTTTTTTAAATCTACGCTGCAACTGCCGTTCTGATATCCTGAACGAGGATGCGAGCATCTCCATATCACCAACTCCTCCCTTTTTGTGAATGATGCTTTGAACCGAAAAATCCAAAGACATTTTCGCCATTTTCCCGAGCAGGAACCTGTCTAAGACTGCCACACGGTCCAGATGCGTTTTGTTTCTCAGTCGCTCTGCCAGATTACACCTGTAAACCATGTTGATGTCGGGCATCTGATTCGTTAGTTCATCGGCACCCATTCCGAAAAAAGTGGTCAGTGCGTGCGGATAAAAGCTCACTCCGAAATGCGAAAAGGCACCATGCATAAAAACCTCAGTCGGTCGCGTACGCACACCTTTCAGGTAACAAAGCGGCATTTCTTCGCCTGTTTCATCATGTAAGATCGGCTCAAAACAATCTGTATCCTGAAAGATTAATCGCGGGTAGCGGTCGCCAAAACTCAGGATACTCAACCGCGAAAGAGAGAATTGTCGTCCGTCAAGACTCCAGTAGTATCGCACCAGGTTTCTGAGTAAGTCGGCAGGAGTATATTGACGGTAGTGCATGTCAACTCATTTAATCGTTCTAATCACTGTATGTCGTCAAACCAATTCGGACAAGTATATAGTTAGTATTTCAGCAATTTAAATTAATATTTTTTTAGTTTAATCGGGTCAGGAAATCCCTTTGGCAGTTAATGTTTGCCAGTAAACAGATCAACGGTGGATACTTTTGAAAAAGGGCGATTTAAAAAGTCTAATAATACCAAATCAAACAATTCAGGTTTTTCATGGGATCCAAAATGGGTTGCTCCGGGCATTACAAAGAAATTAGAGTTCGGTATGTTGTAAAATATTTTAATAGAATGTTCGAGCCTGATAACATCTCTATCGCCTGACATAATTAATACGGGGCATTTAATTTTTTGCAAATCCTGCTCAGTGATATTGGGTTGATAGGCTAATAATGAATAAAGCCTTTTTGTATTAGGGTTCTTTGTAGTCTTTAATGTGTCCAATACCAAATTGTCAATTTCATCAAATATTGCTTTCTTTCCCGGAAACATATTTGCCCCAAAAGTGGCAACTTTAGATACTTTGCGAGGGAAATTTATAGCAAGTAACAGCCCTAAAATACCTCCATCACTTTGTCCCGAAACATAAGCACTGTCTATGTTTAAAGAATCTAATAGAACTCCAATGTCATTGGCCATTTGTACGTAAGTCAATTGTTTTGTTGTGGTGTCAATTGATTTTCCGTGTCCTCTGCTGTCAATTGCAATAACCTTAAAATACTTTTTAAAGTAATCAATCTTTGCTCTTGAACTTCTAATTGAACCTCCGTTGCCATGTAAAAAAATTAATGGCTTTCCTGTTCCATAAATTTCATAGTAAAGATTTATACCATTAATTTTTTTAAAGTTTCCTGCTTCCTTATTATCTCCATAATTTATTGAATATTGACTTTGTGCAAGCAATATGTTGCTTGTTGAAGTAAATATTAAAAAAGCAAAAAGGATCTTATTTATAGTATTCATATTATCAAATTTAAAAAGTTTTCCGGCTGAACCCCCAACCGAAAGGAGTTTTTTAAGTACCACTGGGAAAACACGGAACTCCGTTTAAAGCTGATAGAACTTTCTTAAGCTAACATCGAAGCATTTTTGGGGGAGGTCAGTCAATTTTGAGGTCACTCTTATTTCCAATCTTAAGGCAAGTGAAGTTTTATCCATGAACTTCCGGTGAGCTTAGCGACTTTTGTGGTTTCACCAGTCTTCTCCCGCATTGACCTTGAATTCCTTACGCAAATAGTCACTTTGGTCACTTCCCGATACAAAAAGTACTGTCCCTCAATTTTGCGAGATGTATGGGAAACTTATTAAACCATCTTTAGAAACCTGTCCAGGTAATAAGGTGCCGGAACACTAAATATTATTTAGACTGAGTTTGACAATCCAATAAGAAAAACCTTTCTTCGTTAAATCATCATGGTCAGATATTGCAGTTTAGTTTTGCTGGTCGTTATGTTTGTGTTTGCTGGTTGTAAAAAGACCGAAACCGTTGCACCTGCTCCTGTTTTTACATCGGGCTATAACGTTTATATGGCAGGAACCAATCATGGGAATGCGGTGTACTGGAAAAATGCAGATTCAGTGACACTGGATTCAACTGCAAACGGACTTGCCATCGCTGTGTCGGGTTCCGATGTTTATGTAAGCGGCGTCCTCTATCAGAACAATAATGACAATGCAGTGTATTGGAAAAATGGCCAGCGCTTTCAACTGGTGGGATCCGGCATCTCTTACGCAACGGGCATTGGCATTCAGGGAACTGATGTATACTGTGCAGGCTATTTATTTGGACCAGCGAATTCCGGTATTGTTCATGCAGTCTACTGGAAGAATGGCGTCGTTACCACTTTATCACCCTTTACCAATGCGGTAGCACAAAGCATATTAGTAACGCCATCGCAAATTTATATTTCCGGTCAGGTATATGCGAATGGATGGGATACGGCAGTCGTCTGGAAAAATGGGGTACAGACTTATTACGGCGAACCGGGCAATATATATGCGATGACACTTTCACCCACAGATACAATTTTTGCGGGCAACTTCGGCTCCGGCGCTGCTTATTGGACACATGACAGTTTTAAACAGTATAATAATGCGTTTGCCGGCAGTGTTGCTGCCCAGGGTAACGATATCTATATTGGCGGGGGAACATTCGCTTCTTCTGGTTTGAGCCAGGCAGCCTATTGGAAAAATGACATCATAACCCTATTGCCCAATACATATAAGATATCTACTGTAAATGGAATTGCCATTGCAGGTGATGATGTCTATGCGGTAGGAAGCGTGCAGGATGACACAAAAACCTACCCTGTATTTTGGAAAAACGGTGTAATGCAACTCCGCGGAACCGATGGTGAAGTCCGGGCAATTGTTATTACTCCGCAATAAAATATATCCCTGCTTAGAATATGCATAAAATATTTATTTTCTATTGCAGCTTCATCCTGCTAATTTCCTGCAACACAATTTCAACCAAAAATAATACGGTTATCCATCATGATAAATGGAGTGCATATATTCTAAACAATGAAAGCGCCCTAAATGCAGATCTTGACAAAGCGATCGTCGAATATAAAAAAATGTTTCCTGAAGATAGCAATTACATATCGGATACCAGGGTTTACTTATCGCATGACACTAGCTTGAATGATCCGAACTTTAAAAATTATCCTCACCTCGGACAGTTTTCGGCCTATATAAATGAGATAAATAAATGCCTCTTAATTTCATATACTTTTAAAAAGGATACTTCACAGCGGAAGATCATAACCCTGTTCAAAGATTATCGCAAACCGTGTATGGTTAACCTTGACAGCGTCCTTTCTTCTGTTGACACGACTGAGCATTTTATTGTCGTAAAAGGCGGGGAACCGTCTATTGCTGATTTAATTGAAATTGGTCATCAGTCCATCCAGGTCAGGAATTTGAGATTTTTAACCCACAAAAGAGATTCCGTAAATGATATTGAAATCTTTTTAAATCCAGATAGTAGCAATTTCAGACTTACCAAAGAAATTATCAAAGAGTTGCCAGCGATTCTTTTTGAAAAGGAATTTTTCGACAATAAAATTGGACAGGTGAGTTTACAATTAAAATCAGGAAATGAATATGGTCTTCTCACAATAAATCAACTTCAAAAAATACTGCTTGGTCATTAGCGAACCCCTTGCGTTACCAGGAAAATTGATATTAAAAAAAAGGATCCAAAAAATAAGTATGCTAAGGCTTGAATACCGAAACCATTTTCTAAGGCACCGACCTCTTCACGCAGAACAGCCTTGGGGGTGGTGAACGCACCTCAAAATACCCCAAAAAGTACGCGTTTTGCGTACTTTTTTTTCGGTAACGGGATCATTACTTTCCACAATATAAAAAGCACTGTCCTGCGATTCCAGTGGGTTTCAGAGGAATTAGTGACAGATTGATAACAAATAAATTGATAAGCTATATGGTTGAAACCGGTGAATCATTATTTTGCATCCACAAGCCCGCTAATTTATATGTTAACGACAGTACAATAGCGCCTGTAAACAACCCGATAAAACCCGAAAGCATAAATCCGCCAAGAGCACCAATGAAAATTACCAGCATAGGCACTGGTGCTCCCTTACCCATTAATAAAGGCTTAAGCACATTATCACTCAATCCGCAAATGAGAATTATTACAGCCCAGATAGTGGCAGGTAAAGGTTCTTTTACCGAATAGATATATACTATTACCGGAATGGCTACCAATGCCCCGGGCAACTGCACAAGCGCCAGTACAAAAACCAATAAAGCCCACACACCTGCAAATGGAACACCTGCCAGCACAAAACAAATTCCCATAATTACAAATTGGATGAATGCAACTCCCAAGATTCCTTTGGCAACATTACGTACTGTCTGAATGACTACTATTGTGTACTCCTGACTTTTGTTACCTAATAATTTTTTCATAAATAGCCCGATGGCTTTTTTAACCGAATCGGCATAGGCAAATAATACACCCATTATGATTATGGATAAACTGAACATCATTATGTTTGAGAATAATCCACGCATTGCGCCAACAAACTTTTGTGTGGCTGATACTATTTGCGCCTTATACTTTACAAGTCCCGATTCCAAATTTGAGTTTAACAAACTCCACGCATTGTAAAATTTTTTTCCTACTATAGGCCAGTCGGCAACTTTAGCATTGGGTGGAGGTATTACCAGCGTTTTTGAATCAATGGCTTCTTTAAACCCTTTGATTTCACTTATGATCGATGTTATCATAAATATGGAAGGCACGAGCATTATACAAAGCAAAACGATGGTGATCATACTGCTTGCAACTGCTTTCTTTCCCTTAACAAGTTTCAGCACGATTTTAAATAAAGGATATAATGTAATGGCAAGGATAATACCCCACAAAAGTGTCATTGCAAAAGGCAATACAATCATGACACTCCAGGTAATAAGTAAAGCCACCATGATTAGTTTAATGAACAGGTCAATGGTCTTTTTTTCTGTTGATGCATTACTGACTTGTGTGTTGTCCATGGAAGTAGAAGTTTGGGTTTAATAAATATTGACCTCCTCCCTAAAATTATAAGCAAAATAAATTAGAAAATTCGGGAATTTCCCGAGCCCTTACGAGCTGGACATCTTTTCCTGTATTTTGGGATGTTTTATCCAAGAACTTTCGGTGAGCTCACCGGCATCTGGTAATTTCACCTTTCTTCTCCCTTGGTGATGTTCAATTCATTGCGCAAATAGTCACTTTGGTTACTTTTACGATACAAAAAGTACTGTGCCGCGATTCCAGGGGTTTGCGGGAATAGCGTAATTACCTGTTGGCTTCCGGTTAATCGCGCGATTGTTTTCAGGCATTGAAGCTTAAAAAAAATAATTCAGTCGGGAATTGTCCGGAATTCAAAGATGAAGTTGTCTATACTAACAAGCGGCTGGCCGCAATAAGCCAAGATCAACATTTAACAGGAAAATCATGAAAATCACAAAAATCTTTGCAAGTCTCCTTTTCGTTTTGACAACCATCTGCTCCCATGCCGGTTTCGCACAGCAATCGCAAGACATCATGGGTCATGAAAAACTGATTAAACAGTATTATGCCGCTTATGAACAAAAGGATTGGCATATGCTGGAGCTGATTCTCGATAACGGGTTTACTTTTACCAGTCCGGCCGGCGATGATCATATTAATTTAAAAGTGTACAAAGAACGGTGCTGGCCAAATGCCGTTAACACCAAAAAGTTTGATTTGGAAAAGGTGATGATTAATGGAGATGATGCATATGTAACCTATAATGGCTGGACTACAGACGGTAAATTATTCCGGAACACCGAACGTTTTAAATTTAAAGACGGGAAAATAACGGAGAATGAATGTTTCTTTGGACCCGGAGTAAGTTTCCCTAATAATGCAAAAAAATAAAAAAAATAACGCCAATTTTTTATGACTCATCAACATTATCCATGTCCCAAGTCAGGATTTATTAAAAATAGCTACAGAAAAAGTGGCAGTGATAAAAAGAAGCAAAAAGTGGATTAAATTATTTAGGTCGCATAAACTTAATAGTACCTTTTCCATGAGACCCGTTCTCAATCACACCGTACATCGTGTCGGCATCAACTTTCAATTCTACTTCGTCGAATGCTACTGTTCTTCCCTGTTGTGGCAAAGTTTTTAAAATTAGTTTGCCATTTTTGAACGTTCCTGTGATGGGAATCGGATCTTTTTCGCTTGGCCCGACCCAACCAGTCACAACTTCACCGCTTTGCGAAAGCGAACCATTCCCCATAATAGTCCCTTCTGCTACGGAAATGGTGACCTGCCAATTTCCTGTAACATTGACCTTGGTGGCTGCAGGTCGTTGAATACTACATGAAATGACAGCGGAAATAGTAATAAATATCAGCGAGCGTTTAAGTAAGACATTATTTTTCATACTTCTATTTTGGTATTACTTGATTGGACTGAGGATTTGTTAAAATGTTGCAACTATCTAAATATTTTCGATGAAATTCAGGATACTGATATTTTCACATTAGGCGGTATTAATTTATAAATAATAGGCGTTACGACCCGGGACAATAGTGTAGAACTGATCAATCCTCCGATAAGCACAATAGCCAAAGGTGAAATCAAAGGATTGGTGGAAAGCGCGATGGGCATCAATCCTCCAATCGCCGTAAGGGATGTCAGCACAATCGGTAAAAAACGCAGTTCTCCCGCTTCACGAATTGATGACTCCAAATCCTTACCCTGGCTGCGCAGCTGGTTGGTAAAATCCACCAGCAGGATCGTGTTCTTCACTTCAATGCCTGCCAGGGCAATCAGTCCGACAATGGAAATAAAAGACAGTGGATTTCCTGTGAGCCAAAGCGCAATGGCTGCACCGACGACACCCAGAGGTATAACCGAGAGTACGATCAGCGTGCTTTTAAATGTGCCAAACAATAATACCAGGGCGGCGATAAACAGGAAAACAGTTATTATAATGACGCTGGTAAAGCCCCCGAAGGAATCATTTCTTGATTCTACTTCTCCGCCCATTTCATAATTGTAACCCGCGGGCATGTCCATTTTATCCATTTTTTTTATGACCGTATTGATGACCCTGTCAACCAGGAATCCTTTTCCAACATTAGCTTTTATGGATACGACTCGTTTTTTTTCCTGGTGATTGATAACCTGGGGTGAAGTTTCAAACCTCAGTGTGGCAACCTGTCCGACAGGTATGGCTGCGCCTGCATAATTATTTACAAACAGGTTATTGAAAACGTCCAGTGTGGGTCTTTCTTCTTTGGTACGTGTTAGCAGGATGGAATAATCCTTATCATTATCATCCGTATAGCTACCCATATTTAATCCTGCAACGGCAAGGCGCACGGTCCTGTCGATATTCACTGTTGGTATGCCCAGTAATTGCGCCTTTTCTTTGTTGATATCCACTTTGATATCCGTTTTAAGTAAATCCACCGGGTTGTCGATATAAATAGTACCATCCGTGTTGTGCAACATTGTTTCCACTCTCGCCGCAAGGCTTCGCAGGGTATCCAGATTATCACCGAACAGTCTTACCTCAACCGGAGCGACCACGGGCGGACCCTGTTCAAAATTCTTTACTTCTATTTTAGCGCCTGGATACGGGGTCCATTTTTTGCGCAGTGATTCGATCAGCCGGAGTTTTTTATCCGGCGATGTCTTGTTATCCAGCTGAACAAAAATCTGTGCATAATCCGAGCGTTCATTTTCCGGAACTTCATTATAATAAATGCGGGGATTACCCTTTCCGATATTGCTGGCATAATAAGTAATAGCCGGTTCTTTTTTCAGTTCATTTTCAATATTGCGCGTGATGCTGTCCGTGAAACCAATATTGGATTGGGGTGGTGTTGTTATATTGACAAAAAATTGTGGTTTTTCAGATGAAGGAAACAAAGCAAAGCCGATGATATTGAATATATATAATGATCCGCCAAACAGCATTACAGCAACTGCAATGGTTAATACAGGTCTTTTTAAGGCCCTTTTTAAAAGGGGTGCATAACTCTTATGAATTCCAATTTTAAGTGCACGCATGAAAATATTTCCCTCGGGAGATACTTGATTTTCTAAAAGGCGGCTTGAAAGAAATGGGATAATCGTCAGGGAAACCAGCATGGATGCAAAAACCGATAAGATGACGGCCATCGGTAAACCCCGGATGAAATCACCGGAACCTTCCGGTAAAAATACCAATGGCATAAATGAAATGATCAGCATGATCGTGCATCCCAATACTGCTTTTCCGATCTGCCCGGTAGCTTTCAATGTGGCTTCCATCCGGGAGTGGCCTTCGAGCATCCAGCGCTCAATATTTTCCACTACCACAATGCTATCGTCTACCAGCAGGCCGAGTGCTACGACCAGTCCGACAATACTGAGCTGGTTTAAGTTGATTCCAAAAAGATTCAATAAAACCAGGCCGATGGAAAGGGAAAGCGGAATAGATATCATAACGATCATGGCTGACCGAAATCCAAGTGGTAGAAGCGTAACCCCGACAAGCAAAATGGCGATCAGGAAATCTTCTCCCAGGCTTCCCAGGCGACTGTTCACAATATCTGCCTGGTCAAAATTCTGAACGAGATCGATATTGTTGGGAAGGGTTTTTTTGAACCTTGCCAGCGCCGGTTCATAGGAATGTTTTGTTTTACTGATATTTTCTCCTTCTTTTTGGGCAGCCGTAATAAATACGCAGCGGTGGCCATTAAGACGTGTTTTGTATTTCGTGTCCTCAAACCCATAGTAAATCCTGGCAATGTCTTTCAGATAAATATTTTTTCCAGATCCGGCGGAGACAATAATGTTTTTTATTTCTTCGATATTCTTAAAATTTCCACTGGTTTTGATATTGAAGCTGCGGTTACCGGCTTCAATACTGCCCCCGGGAATATTGGCAATTTCACTCTGCAGACTTCCTGTTACCGAGCTAAGCGGCAGGTGCATCTGCTCCATTTTTTCAAGTTCGAGTTCTATCCTGACTTCCTGTTCCGGAATTCCGTCAATTTCAACTTTTTTCAGGGCGGGTAATTTTTCGAGTTCGTCCTGCAGCTTCTCAGCATAATATTTAAGTTGTTCGCGGGATGCGTTTTCCGAAATCATGGCGATCTGGATAATATTTACATCCGATGGCTGGAATTTTTTTATATCAATGCTCACAATATCCGCAGGCAGTTCAGACCGTTTGCTGTTTACCACACGCACAATTTCCTGGTATTTATTGTCCACATTGCTGCTGTATTTATACTCCACGCGCAGGGCCGCGACACCATCACCGATACTGGTGCGGATTCTCTTAATGTTTTCCAGGCCCCATATTTCTTTTTCCAGCGGCTTCACAACCAGTTCTTCTATATCCCTGGGGCTGGTGCCTGGATAAACAACCACTACTGTAAAAGTAGGTGCATGCATTTCAGGATCTTCAGAAGCTGCAGATCCGGCCAATGGATTATTCAGCATTGATATTACAATAACCGAAAAACACCCGGGTAAAATCGCTGCCGGCATGTTTGGGAATGGAATTATCCATGAATCTGATCATTTAACAAATGGCTGGTCCATTCCCTATGAAGCCCTCCTGGACGGAGACGGCAGTACAGGATATGTTTTTGTTACCAGTGATAACAAAACGGCCACCCGTGTAAGAGTAGTCGTGGCGGGTATGGAAAAAGATCACGTAATCATCAGCCAGGGATTGGAAAACGCCGGCTCACTCATTATTTCCGGAAGCGCTTAT
>Ga0207102_1135_pt1 | contig 13908 bp, 3 predicted proteins | sample Alteio_BWMinHeat_80_FD_153573 | JGI IMG/M metagenome (GOLD analysis project Ga0207102, IMG submission 153573) | Enriched cells from forest soil in Barre Woods Harvard Forest LTER site, Petersham, Massachusetts, United States -... | ecosystem: Environmental > Terrestrial > Soil > Temperate forest >... | reverse complement strand
TATAGAAAGTAGAAATTGCTTAACTAAAAAAGCCGCGAATGCGGCAACAGCATATAGCCCCAGGTGTGAACCTGGGGTTGAATCCAAACAGGAACTAGCCGCGAATGCGGCGACAGAAGGCCGGATGAATTAAACCAATAGCCTATAAATCGATAAACGTATGAAAGAAAAACTACCCAAAACTCTAGCTGATTTTATGCGCGCTCATTGGGCGCCGGGCCAACGTCTTTTATTGGGTCTATCCGGAGGACCTGATTCGCTGGCGCTCTTGCATTTGCTGCTCAACTATGCCCAACAGATTCATCCGACTACGCTGCCTTTAGAGTTAGCGCATGTCGATCACCGTTGGCGCGCAGAAAGTTCTGCGGAGGCCGAGCAACTCGCTCAACTAGCCACTCAGTTGAACCTCCCATTTCACCTTAAAACATTAGATCCGACTCAGCTCACCGGAAATTTAGAAGATGCGTGCCGCCAGGAACGCTTAAACTTTTTCAAAAGATTATCAGACGATCAGGGTTGTTACGCCGTTCTCTTAGGGCATCATGCCGATGATCAGGCGGAAACCGTTTTAAAGCGCCTGTTTGAGGGGGCGAGTTTACCTTATTTAGGAGGGCTTAAGTCTGAAAACATGTGGGAGGGGTTGCGGATTTGGCGGCCGTTGCTTTCTTGTCGCAAATCGGACATTTTGGCTTGGTTGAAGACGCAGCAGTTGACGGCATTTGACGATGCGACTAATCGGGATGTTGCGTACATGCGGGGGAGAATGCGCGCGCAAATTTTACCGACATTAACAGAGCAATTTGGGAAGGAGATCTCGACTGCGTTATGTGCTATTGGATGGGAGGCTCAGGAGCTCTATCAATACTTGCAAGAACGGATTGCACCTTATCTAGATCGTGTAGAGAGATCTGAAAATGGGTTATTGCTGGATTTCAGCGAGCATAGTCTCCCAGCATTGTTAGAAGTAAAACATATCGTGCGTTTAGTGACCAAAGAAATGGGGTTTCAACTTTCAAAAGAGGGTCTTGCAAATGTCTCTGAACTCATTCTTTCAGGAAAAGCGAATAAACAGGTATCTGTTGGCTCCACGTTCATCAGTGTAGATCGCAAGCGCTTGTTTGTTTGGAAGCATCTAATGGCCGATATTTTAGATAGACGCCCTTTACAGGAAGGTGTGTTTCAGCAGGGATCTTGGAAAATTAGTGTGACGAATCAAGATCAAGATAGCTTACCAATCGTTTCTAGAAAAGGCTGGAAGCAGGTTTGGCGTGGATACTTAGAGGTGACGATCCCGCAGGGGACCTATTTCATCGGAGAAGCTGTGAGTCAAGCGCCCTATCATCAGGGCGGGACGATTGATAAGTGGTGGACGGACCATAAAGTTCCCGCCTGTTTTCGAAAACAGGTCCCTGTGATCTGGAGAGATGGCGAAGTCTATGAGGAATTTTTAACTGTTTCGTTAAACCCTCCGTTGAAGGATGGTTTAAAACCTTGCTATATAAACGAAGAAAAATGGATAAGGATAATTATGGAGCGAAGCGTATCTGTTTTTTTGAGGCGATCCTAAAAACGGTGACAGTTTAGGTGCCCTAATCTATTGAGTTGCACAAGAACTCTATTGAATAGGAATATACTCTATGGTAACATTACCTTGAGCTGCTCCACATGAATAGTTCTGCATATAACACTCAACATTCAACTTTTTAGGTCAAACATGAGTGATGATAAAAAACAAGATTTTAAAAAGAGCTTTCCAAATGGGTTTGTCTGGTTTTTAATGGCCACATTCCTGATGGCTCTTATGGTTCAGAACTTTCTTGAAACCAAGATGGCGAAAGTTTCTTTTAGCTACCAACTAGAGCATCTTGTTAATTTACAGCTCATCCAGCCGGAAGATAGCCGTAAGATCGCTTTGAACGATAATTTGGTCACCTTTAGCGGGCAATTCCGCGAGCGTTTGACTGAAGAGGGCAAAAGCAGATTTAAATATCTAGAACTTCTTAATACAAACCATGAGCTCATTAGGGAAAAAGAACAGATTTCTCAAGAGCTCGGGACGCTGCGTTCCAAAATTGTTGATTCGGCGGATTGGTTTTTGCAGTTAAGCGGCATCGCTATCCCTGCAAATGGATATGTGGTGGTGGATGATCTCTACAACACCTCTTCCAATGACAATAGCGTCGTGATCAAAGAGGTTTCCAAAAAGAATGTCGATAGCTTAGTCGACTTAAAAAAACAGTTTACTCAGCTGAATTCAACGGCTAAGGCCTCCACTGTCGATAGTTTTGGAAAGGCTCTCTCTGAGTTGATTCGCAATTTCCGGTCTCCTCTTTTGGGTATAGGGAACGAAGCGATGAAGCAAAGTTTGATCGATATCGAGAGCGAGACGCTTGCCGCTAATAGCAATACAGACATCAGTAAGCGCCTACCAATTTATCAAAAAGAGTTAGATCGCCTTCAAGGGATTGTATCCGAGTTAGATCAGGTTGAGGACCATGTGCGCTTATCTAAATTGCGCACTGTGCGCAATTATAAAGAAGCTCTTGATCAATCGATACAAACCAACACCAATTTTGATGAAAATCAGGCGCAACTGGATAAGGCACGTCAGTCCGTTAGCAACGTGATCTGGTATTTTAATAATCAGGAATTATCCACTCGCGCTCTTGAAAAGCAAGATCCTGAACAGTTTAACCACTGGTTCATTAACGCCAAAGAAGAATGGGCCAATTTTACCAATAATCATGGGGGGATCTTTAAGGCCCCTGACCAGCCACTAAATACCGTATTGGAAAAGACATTTAAGAGCGAAGAGCCTTCGCCTAATTACGTGAGCTACCTCTTTACGATGCTGCCTGTTTTATTGGTCTTGTTGGTGCTCTACTTTGTTTTCTCACGCCAAATGAAAGGCTTAGGGAATAATGCCATGAGCTTTGGAAAGTCTCCGGCTAAGTTGCTTGTTAAAGGGGCGAATAAGATCACCTTTAAAGATGTGGCAGGGGTTGATGAGGCGATTGAGGAGTTGCAGGAAATCGTCGACTTCCTAAAATGCCCTCAAAAATTCACAGCTTTAGGGGGACGCATTCCAAAAGGTGTACTCTGTGTAGGGCCTCCAGGAACAGGTAAAACATTGATCGCTAAAGCTGTCGCCGGCGAAGCGGATCGTCCTTTCTTCTCGATTTCGGGATCCGATTTCGTCGAAATGTTTGTTGGGGTGGGTGCTAGTCGTATCCGCGACATGTTCGATCAAGCCAAGAAAAATGCTCCCTGCATTATTTTTATGGATGAGATCGATGCCGTGGGACGCCATAGAGGTGCCGGTATAGGCGGTGGTCATGATGAGCGCGAGCAGACATTGAATCAGTTATTGGTGGAGATGGATGGTTTTGACACCAACGAAGGCGTTATTTTAATGGCCGCAACAAATCGTCCAGACGTGTTAGATAAAGCCTTGTTGAGACCAGGCCGTTTTGATAGACGTGTGATGATTGGATTGCCGGATATCAAAGGCCGTTATGACATCTTGAAGGTGCATGCGCGTAAGATTAAAATGGACGCATCCGTCGATCTCATGGCGATTGCGCGTAGCACTCCGGGATCTTCCGGAGCTGATCTCTCCAATTTGTTGAATGAAGCAGCTCTATTGGCTGCTAGAAAAGGCAGGACAGCTGTTACAGCGCAAGAAACTGTAGAGGCACGTGATAAAGTGCTTTATGGGAAAGAGCGCCGCAGTCTGGAAATCGATGAGAGCGAAAAGAAAACGACTGCGTATCATGAAGCTGGTCATACCATTGTCGGGATTATCGTGAAAACCGGGGATGCAGTGGACAAGGTGACGATTATTCCACGTGGGATGTCGTTGGGATCGACGATGTTTTTACCTAAGAAAAATCGGCTCAGCTACTGGAAAAACGAAATAGCGGATCAGTTAGCCGTTTTGATGGGTGGACGCTGTGCTGAGGAGATTTTCGTCGGCGATATGTCGAGCGGAGCACAGCAAGACATTGAGCGCGCTACAGATTTAGCCCGCAGCATGGTTTGCAAATGGGGCATGAGCGATAAGCTTGGAGCAGTGGCTTACGAAGAAAGAAGCAATGGCTCGTATGGCATGTCGACAGGATCTGAACAGAAGTACTCGGAAGAGACAGCTAAAATGATCGATTTAGAAGTGCGCCAGATTTTAGATCAAGCGCATGCCTATGCGACAAAGATTATTAATGAGAATCGCGAAGCTGTAGAATTGATGACTCAGATGTTGATGGAATTTGAGACATTAGATCGCGAGGACATCGATCTCATCGTCAGTGGAAAATGGAATGATGTGGAGAAAAAAGCGCGCCTCAAAAGAGCTGACGAGTTGCATAAGAAACCGAGTGTGTCGCCTCCGCCACCACCACCGCGGCCCGACGCTGAGCTGAACTCCACGTTAACCCCTGGGGAGCTTAAAGGGTAGTAAATTCCTGCAAAGATGCAAAAGCAATAGGGGCCGACAGGTACGCGATGCAGGATGCACGCAAATAGGAGCGACAGGTACGCGATGCAGGATGCACGCAAATAGGGGTCAGGCATGCATGGTTGCGGTTTTATGCATGATGACTGATGCCAACGGCATCAGTCATCATGCATAAAACCGCAACCATGCATGCCTGACCCCTATTTGCGTGCATCCTGCATCGCGTACCTGTCGCTCCTTATTGCTTGTTTAGCTTACTTCAGGTGAGCGATTCCGGCGTTTCGCAAATTTTCTAGGTTAAGGGCGTCTCGCTCTTCTGGAGTGCCTGCCTTGCAAAAGGTGTCCATGATGGTCTGTTTTTTTTGTAATGCAATCTCAGGCAATTCCGTACTTGCCCAAATCAAGTACTTACAACGAGCGCCATTTGCTCCTCTAACAACGGAACCAGCTGGGATTCCTGTTTTGGTTGCGACGAGATAGGCGTAGCGGTTTTCTTTGCGCAATCGGATCTCAACATCTGCGAATGTTTCCTTTTTATTACCCTTTAGATACTCAAAAATGGTTTTTAGCAGTTGTTGGGTTTTTCTCGCTTCGTCAGCAGCCAATACGTCCTCCCAGCTGGCTGATATACGCAATTCACGAGGAGGAGTCACGAAATGCTCAATTTCCAGTTCCCCTCCTGCCCCTTCCTTAAATAGTGGACCTCTTTCTTCTTCTTCGTCTAATAGGGGAAATTCCAGTACGGCTTCCTGTTGAGGATAGGACGACGCATTGAGAGGGGTTATGGGACCGCCTTCAATAATGATTTGATAGTTTGCAGTGGCTTCTTGAAGACGTTGCCCCAGGGTACAGCTCGATCTAGAAACGGAGAAATCAAATTTAGAGCATAATTCTTTCAAGATCTCATGAACACACTCGGGCATCTCGTTTATCAATATAGGATGTAAATTTACAAACCACTTGGCAAATTGTTCTACATCGGGATCCTTTTTTCTCATGCATTTGACTAATTTCATAAGATGGGAGCCTAAGAAAGCCCAGAAGGATCCTCTTGTCTTGAAGTTTTGCTCATGCGCATCTGGCTCAAAAAGGTTTAGTTGGCACGCTAATGCCATCGCTGTTGTTGCGTAGTGCGCTGTCTTTGTCGATGGATTTATCTCCACAAGCTTCCTGATTAATGGCTCCATAATAGATCTAAGGGTTAATGTGAGTGAATCGTGATGTTTTTCAATAAGGTTAAGAGTATATACAGTGGTCAATTCCTGGAACATTGTCGTGATATTTTTTGTGGAGGGGAACTCTCGTTTCTTATTCGCACACCTAGCATATAATTCCTCTATAAACGCTTCATGTAATTGATCTTGCTTTTCTCTATTTTTATCAAATAGATTGGCCACTTCTACCTGAGACATGAGCTGTGCACTCTGAAGAAACTTTCCTCGGTTAAAGAGGGTATCAATCATCGCGATGTAAAATGGAGTCGCTTTTTCAGGAAAAAATGTGGAAAAGCTGGGTAGCGCGTTAATGAGTTGTGCCACGTAATTTTCGGTGGTAGGAGGAGCTTGGTCATGTTTCTGCATGATTTCTATCAGTCGATCAAGAATGAGTTGGTGTAGATGAGTCAGCTCTTGTAACAATTCTTCGCCTGAGGGTTGGTTTGGTGAATCGGGCTGAGGCTCATAAATCGCTTCCGATACGATAGTGTGCCTGACTTCTAAAGCTAGAACATCCGCTTCAAAAGTCTTTACAGCCACGAGACGTTTGATGAGTAAAGAGGCTAGATGGCGGATTTCATTTAAACGACTTCCTTTATCTGCAGAGGCGGCATCAATGACTCGCTTGACGATTGGGCGTAAAACGTCAATTGAGCACTCTTTTGAGAGTGTTTTACTGCTGTAAATGTAGTAAACGGTAAGGGCTTGATCAACGGTAAGGAAATAGAAGGGTATCATATCATCTACAGGTTGATAATAGTCATGTCTAATGATTTGTTCGTAAACAGTCCACATTTGTTTTTTGGATTCGTCGTCTAAACCCTCTTCTATTTTTTGTGAAGTGCCGATGGTTTTGAGAGAGATAACTTTTAACCATTTATCGAATAATTTTTGTGTTTTGAAAAAAAACGCTGCATCAACGGCATTTTCTGGAGCGATTAGCGCTCCGAAAAGAGTCAAAAAGGGCGATAGGTCTTTTTGCTTTGCGTCAAATAATTGATGCTTAATGATTAATGCAAGGACCGGACCTAAATTGAATTTAAAGGTATCGATAGATATTTTATCCGGTATTTTTGTGAAGCCTTTAAGAATGAGCTTCGCAGCTTTTTTTAAGTCCTTACACCTTTCTGTTAAAAAAACATGACTAGCAATCGTTACAAAAGAGGGGAGTGGGAATTCCCCAAAAAGTTGAAGGATGCATGTGCCGCTTTTTATCGATTGTTCTTGGAATGCGTTTTGTGAAAGAATAGAAATGCTTGCTGCCCACACATTCTGTAGCGCATCTGAGTAGACGTTGTCTTGAGCGGCCTCTTTATCTTTAAATGACTGCATTGTGAGAATGTAGAGGTATTGAATCACAGCATTATAGAGGGCTGCTTTATCTGCCAAAAGTAAAGCTTCGCTAGAAAAGGGACATTCATTGATTAAATTAAAATAGGCTGAATTTGAAGTGTCGGTGGCATGTTCAAAGACAATGCGATGGACCCTAGGTGTTTTACTGCCAGCAACAGCGATGAATTCCCTGATAAAAGCCTCTCTTACCGCTTCATCCGGACAATCTCGGCACTCTAACACTCCTTTTAACAAGGTCTCCGAGAGGGAAGAAAATTGACTTGGGTCTAGCTCTTGGCATTCTTTAAGTTGCTGCAAAGCTGTTTTCCACCAGATGAACTGCTTACATTGACAGATTTCTGTAAGTAACGCTAGGCGATTTTCGGGCGAGGCATGTTCGAGGAATTTGTTTTTGTTTAATGCAGTAAAACAGTCCACTAACCGGACCTGCTCGAACTCCTTCATTTTTTTGTCGTTTGAGATCCCATGTATCAGAGACTTTAAAGTCGAACACATGGTAGATCCATATGGGAGAGCCAATTCGTCTTTTTTCTCATTAAGCTCGATTACATCTAAAAGTCGTTTAAGTAGAGTGTAGGCCTCTTCATAAAGCAATTTATTCAGATGAATGGATATGATGGCTAATTGAAGATCGATGAGGGTGGAATGGACCTGCTTATTCTGCTTATTTTGTAAAGCAAACGCCTGTAAAGAGTCTAAGGCACTTTGCATCGCTTGCAGATCATTAGAGGTCTTGATCGCTTCAAAAGCCTTGAAGACTGGTTCCAATTTTTCATCCTTTAGATGCGAAGTCTCCTTAGTTCTAAAGTTGAGCATGATCTCTAAAAGGGACTGGAGTGTTTTGGGATTACTTGGAGGTCGTGTTGCATAGATTTGAAGTAATTTTAATAAAGCGTCATCAATAGAGTCAGGTGATAAACAAGGATTCAAATGGGCATCTGATTCCGCAGGAATTGTATCATTCAGAAATAGGAGTTTCTGGATGGATTCTACAGGAAATTCCTTTTGAAACAGAGTATTCACGGTAGAGGATAGGGGTTCAGAGATCCCCATTCTCTGTTCTGGAGTCAACGCGATTGAAGCTCCCTTTTTCATTGTTTTCACAAGATGATTCATTAGGCTGTTAGCTCTTTCCAGACGCTCCTCTCCTTTAGGAGAAGAGAGGACTGCATCCAATACAGTCGAAAGTGTGGAAATCTGGGTAGCCAAAATGCCCGCATCTACTGGACGTCCAGGCTCGTTGATAAAAAGTTGATTTTCTACCCACATTTGGAAGGCAACACCTCCAGCGGACCCAAATTGAGGGTTTTGCCGCGCATTTCGCTGAACTAAGTCGAGTACGGCTACCCATAGATCTTGCTGATCGTCAGCTGAAAGATGGACGTTTGTCCTAAATTCACGTAAGGTCTCATTCGCTAAACGAAGATTGCGTACAGCAATGAGAGGTAGGCAAAGGCTTAGGACTTTGCAAAGCTGTTTACCAAAATCGATCTCTTTAAGTTGTTGAAGAGTCACTTTAGACATCCCCAGAGTCTCGATAATGGCAATTGTCTGCTGCTTGATCGATTTGCTCGATTTTTTCTCTACGAATAATTTGGATAAGAAGTCGAGAAGTCGACGATGACTCTCTATTTGAACTTTTTCATCTGGAACAGATCTGCCAAGTCTCGCCACTAGCTGTAGGTAGAGGTCGCTTTGTTGAGAGTGTTTAAGCAGCAAATGTGCAAGATCGAATAGTAAAGAGGAATAGGGCTCTAATCGTTTGGGATTGCTCTTGAGTAGGTTAATGGCTAATACAGCGATGGCATCAATCTCTCTGGTTGGTCTCATAGTGAGGACCTCTTGCAAACACTCTTTAAAGAGCACGCACATCTGTTCTTCTAACTCAGGAAAAGGCGTCGAGGCGAAAATTTTATTTAGGAATCGAATAGAGGACTCAATCCACAAAGAGATTTCACTAGGTGTTTTCGAACGGCTCTTCAGACGCTCATATGTCAACAAGGTGTTTGTGACCAGTGCGATGCGCTCCGCTTGACCACTGACTGAGTCACATAAAAAGACAAATTGATCGATCAATAGAGCATCATTTTTTAACAACAAAGAATGAATTCTAGAATATTCTGCTGGAGGCAAAAGCGTCTGAGCAGATTCTATTAATCGATGAAGGGTGTGATATAAACAATACTGTTTGTTTTCGTCTATTTTCTGAACGATATACAGGATTGTTTCGGTAATCCATCGCTTCTGAACAGGGTCTACAATGGTTTTTCCATGCAGTTGCAATTGAAAACATTTCAATTTTTCAGCAGATTCAGGAGTGTTTTCAACAGGAAGGGCCTCTAAAGCAGCGGATAAAAGCAACTTTATGTCGTTTTCTGCAATAGGTTCACTTACCAAATGTTTTAGATGAGAGGATATCTGTCTAAAGGAAATCAAACGCCGTTCATTGGGATTCAGCTCTTCCATCAGCGATTGATAGCAAGAGCGTGCTGAGAACGCCCCATTGAATTGATGTCTCAAAACTTCAGCGAAAGGACCTTTTTCGATGGATTCAATCAATAGGGGAAGCATGACTTCTTTAGGATGTGGCTCGAAGCCAATGTCAGGCATGAGGCTTATTAAAGAAAGATCAATAGGTAAAGCCTCTCGATCGAGCTGCTGTTGGGTCTCCTCCAGTATTCTAAGACTGCGACAGAAGTCGATGATGATTTCTTGAGGAGGAGGGATGAGAAGATGATGAGTCAAGCATCCTTCTTGGATGACGATAAAAAATCGTGGCTTTTCATTGGGTTGTGAAATAGGGTACACGGAAATGTACTTGTTGCCATTAAGCCATTGATATAAAAAACAGCCATGGATCACAGCTAAAAGATGTTGTGCTAGTTCAGAATCTTGTTTTAGAAGCGTTGCAAAATGGTCAAGTAATGGCTTTTTATTGCCATCTAACCAAGCCGAGGCTAAATCCGTATGGTAGAGATGCCTCTCTTGTGGACTTTCGAGTTGTAATAAAAAATGGCACCAATTCAGCAGATCAGCTGCTTTTCCGATAATGGAATTGGGGTAATGGTTTTCGTGGTGCTGGTGCATTTGTTTACAGAACCGAAGTCTGTCTTCTTGTTCATGAGTCTCCTTTCTTAATTGAGCCAAAGCCTCTTTGACCACCTCTGATTGCCTGACTTCAAAGCCTTGTGTGAATTTTTGAATTAGACGAAAGGGAAGACCCATCACCTCTTGTGGATTGTTGACATCAAAATAGCGATATTTAAGAGCTTCTTCGGCTCTCTCAAATTCATCTTGCTCACAAAACGTATCTCCATTAATGCAACGGACACCATTGGTTAGGCTCACTTGAAATCCATCGGAAGTTGAGACATTATGTCGCGGCTTCTTGTAGATGAATTTTAGCTCCACATCCCCTAATGCGAACAGTGAAAAGCAGTCGGAATCTTTATTAATAAAAATCTTTTTTTGAAAGTAATTTTGGTCGATTTGAATGAGATCTAAATGAATGCCAGTCGCTTTTAAACGCTCTTGAATAAAGCGTTTAATCTCGAGGGAAATCCAGTCAAACATGATTTTTCTTTGCGATTCATCTAAACGGTCCGATTGATGGCCGATGTAAAAGCTGACATCGATATCGGCATAGGGTAATGAGGATAACACATAAGCGGCAGCGCCTCCAATCAGAACAGTACCCTCTAATCCAGTATGATGTTTTGCAAAGGATTCAATAATAAATTTGTAAAGATCTTGGAATGAAAATGTTAGTGCGGCAAAAGGTTTTTTAGGGGTTATGGAAACGGTCTTACTTAAAATTTCTTGCCGACGCTTGTTTTCTATAGGCGTTAACTCCCTAGAATAATATTTCCTTTCGGGTGCAAGAGGAATGGGCGGGGGAGCTTGGGGAGAATGCTGTGATAGCTTGTATGGAGAAAGCGATGCTGGAAGAGGCGGCAGAGGATGAGGCAATGGAGGAAGAGGAGTAGCCATAATTGCTCAAGTTTTTTTGTATCTGAACTGATTCGTTTTTTGATAAATAACGCATTAGCACTGTTCTTTTGAGTCAAAACAAAGTATCTCATACCAACTAATGTAACTCAAGACGATTTTAACTACCTTTTTTGCCCTGACGAAGGAGGGGTGTCTGAATGAAGAAGGTAGCCAGGCCGTCTCGGCCTGTGCATCAGGGCGAGACGCCCTGACTACGCAAGAAGGTAGCCAGGCCGTCTCGGCCTGTGCATCAGGGCGAGACGCCCTGACTACGCAAGAAGGTCTCTTTTAAACTGTTTTATGAGGGATTCCGGCTTCTAGCAAGTTTTTCAAGTTGAGTGCGTCTAGCTCTTTTGGAGTGTTTGCCTTGCAAAAGATTGTCATGATGACATATTTCTTTCTTAATGCAAGTTCAGGATTTTCTGTGAGTATCCAAAGCATGTAGTTGCAACGAGCGCCGTTTATGTCCTTAAAAGTCGTTCCATCAGAGACTTCTGGTTTGGTTGCAACAAGATAAGAAAAACAGTTTTCTTGGCGCAATCGGACTTCAACATCTGCGAATGTTTTTTCTTTATTGTCTTTTAGATATTGAAAAATAACTGTTTGTATTTTCTGACTGTCTTTAGATTGGTCAGCGATTAAGACATCCTCCCAAGTTTTGGTTGATTCCTTTAATTCATCAGCTAAAATAAGGGCATGATCAATTGTGGTCTGCAGTTCTTTTATGTCATCTTGTAACATTAACAGCGAAGCCTCTGAATCATCATCTAATTGGGGGAATTCCAGCACCACTTTGGTTCGAAGAAGGGGCGATGGATCGGGAGGGGGTACGGAAAATACTTTATGAAGGGGGAGCCGAGCGGCCTCGCCAAGACGTTGTCCAAGGGTGCTACTTGAGCTAGAGACGGAAAAATCAAACTTAGAGTACAGCTCATTTATGATGTCATTGCAATGAAGGGGTAAATGGTTTCCCAAGGCGGGGTATAGATCCATAAACCATTTAGCAAATTGTTCCACATCAGGATTGTGTTTTCTTAAGCGTTTTGCCAATTCCACAAGGGTACCGCTTATGTGACCCCATAGGAATTCCTTTTGCTTTTTAAGGACTTCTGCGATATTTTTCTCATGCTCTTTCTCATATTCCTGTGCTTCAAAAAGATTGAATCGGCTGACCAGTACCATCGCTGCTGTTGCATAGTGTGCTCCCTTTATCGATGGATTTCTCTTGATCAGTTTCAGGATTAATGGATCCATAAATGCTCTAAATATCAACGTGAGGGGATCGCGATCTTTATCTGTAAGGTTAAGCTCGTATATAGTGGCTAATTCTTGGAACATTGATGTCAGATTTTGGAAGGAGGGTGGAGTCCCTTTCCTCTTCGCACACCTAGCGTGTAACTCCTTTACGAAGAATTCATGCAATGTCTTCCGGGTTATATTTAATTGCTCCTGCTGCGCTCCACCCTGATTGAATAGGTCGGCTTTTTCTACACGGACCATGAGTTTTGCGCTCTGTAGAAATTCTCCCCATGAGCAAAGGGTTTCAACCATAGGGATGTAAAATAATGTCGCTTCTACAGGAAACCAGGCGGAAAAGTGGGGCAGAGCATTTGTGATTTGTACCACGTAATCTGCATTGGAGGGAAGAAGCTTTTGGCTATACTTTTGCATGTTTTCTAGCAGTCGATTAAGAATTAATAAGTGTAGTTGACTCACCTCTTGTAACAGCTCTTCGGATGAGGGTTGGTTTGGTAAATCGGGCAAAAATTCATAAATCGCTTCAGTTACTATGATCTGCCTGACTTTTAAAGCTAAAAGATCTGCTTCAAACGTATTCACTGCAATGAGTCGTTTGATCAGTAAGGCTGTCAAATGGCGAATTTCATGTAGATGAGTCAGTTTAAATGAAGGGATGCTAGGGACGTGTGTGACTATTTCGCGTAACGTATCTATCGTGCACTCCCTTGAGAGTACTTTAATATGGTGAAGGCAGACAATAGTGAGGGCTTGATCTCGCGTGAAGAAATGTGTGGGTACCCAGTTATCTACAGGTTGAAAATAGTCATGTTTAAGGATTTGTTCGAAAATAGTCCACATGCGATTCTTGGATTCATCGTCTATACGTCCTTCTATTTTTGCTGGACTACTGCTGGTTTTGGCGACGACTATCTTTAACCATTTATAGAATAATTTTTGTACTGACAAAAAAAGATCCGCATCAACGGCACTCTTTGGAGCCGCAACGATCTCACTGAAAAGGGTTAAAAAGGGCGCTAGATCTTTTGGTTTTGTATCAAATAATTGGTCTGTAATGATTGATCTAAGGACTGGCCATAAGTTGCCTTTGAACGTCTCAATAGATGTTTCGATTGGTATTTTTGTGAAGCCTTTAAGAATGAGTTTTGCAGATTTTTTTAAATCCTTACAGGCTTTTTTCAAAAAGATATAACTGGCAATGGGTACAAAAGAGGGAAGTGAGAATTCCCCAAAAAGCTGGAGGATACACGTACCAGCCTTTATCCATTGCTCTTGGAATGGGCTTTGTGAAAGAACGGGAATGCTTTCCGCCCACACATCCTGTAGAGTATTTGAATAGGCGTTGTCTTGAGTGGCTTTTTTAATGAACTGTGAAATAATAGCTTGTTCGCTTGAGCCGTGTTCAACTCCGGGGCTTTGATGCAGTCCAAGCGCAGAACTTATCGTTTCACAGCTCTTAAACGACTGCATTGTGAGAACATAGAGGTATTGAATCACTGCACTATAGAGGGCTGCTTTATCTGCTAAAGGTAGAGCCTCACTAGAAAAGGGACATCCATTGATTAAATTAAAATAGGCTGAATTTGAAGTGTCGGCGGCATGCTCAAAGACAATGCGATGGACCCTAGGTGCTCTACTGCC
>Ga0207102_1134_pt1 | contig 13956 bp, 15 predicted proteins | sample Alteio_BWMinHeat_80_FD_153573 | JGI IMG/M metagenome (GOLD analysis project Ga0207102, IMG submission 153573) | Enriched cells from forest soil in Barre Woods Harvard Forest LTER site, Petersham, Massachusetts, United States -... | ecosystem: Environmental > Terrestrial > Soil > Temperate forest >... | reverse complement strand
TGTTTAATTTCCTAAAAAGGGTTCAATAGATCCAAAAATTGACACTCCACCGAAGGATATCTCCCTTGTATATACTCACACAGAGCTTTTGGCCCAACTCTTTCCGTTGCTGAATGCCCCATCGCAAAAAAGTTGACTTGCGTCTCAAATGCTTGATGCCATGCCGGTTCATCAAAATTGCCCGTAATAAAACAATCAATGCCCTCAGCAGCAGCATCTTCGATACTTTTATAAGCTCCTCCAGATATTAACGCCACGGTCTCAATCTCTTTCTTTCCACCTAATGCACAGGTTGCTCCATGCTGATAGTAGGTCTCCAAGCTGTTTTTAAAAACCTCTCGCGATTGACGAGGAACTCTCCCCTTTACTCCAATTTTCATCCCATCATACATTCCAAAGGGCTGCAAGTCCACCCAGCCCATCTCTTTTGCAGCCCTCCAATTATTCCCTACGTCTTGGTGAGCATCCAATGGCAAATGATAAGCCATCAAAGATATTTCATTAGCTAATAATAATTTTAATTTTTCCTTCTTTGCTCCCTGAACAACGGGGCTATCACGATTCCAAAATATCCCATGATGCACAATTAATAGTTGAACGCCCGCTTCAACTGCGGCCTCTATAGTGGCCACACTGGCTGAAACCGCAGTGGCTACACGTTGAATTTCTGGACATCCCTCTACCTGAATCCCATTGACACAGCAATCAGAGAAAGATCTACTCTGCAAAAGAGCATTAAGATGTGTATAAATTTCTTGTAATGTAATCATCGCTTCATCATATTAAGGTTATACTGCGCATAGGCAGTGTGGTGGTATTCCCCTATCCTACAAGTTGACATATTAAGAATAAAGAGATGATTGATGACCGTACCCTCCTTAGCAAAATTACAGATAGCGCGCAATGCAGCTGGTAAAGCCGCCGCAGATTTTATTGAAAATGGGATGCTCGTTGGTCTTGGAACAGGACATACTGCCTCGGTTTTTATTGACCATTTGATTGAGCGTTGCCGCCAAGGATTGCGAATTACAGCAGTAGCGACTTCCCAAAAATCGATGGACCAAGCCAAGCAAGGCGGCATTCCTTTTGTGGATATTAACGAAATTACCTCTATTGATCTCACAATAGATGGCGCAGATGAGATCGATCCAACTAAGAGAATGATTAAGGGTGGAGGAGGCGCTTTATTGCGCGAAAAAATTATTGCGCATATGAGCCAAGAGATGATTGTCGTTGTTGATGAAACAAAATGTGTCCCTACTTTGGGGAAATTTCCTCTTCCCATCGAAATGGTTCCCTTTGCCTATAAAGCTACTCTTTATCAATTAGAAAGAATGGGCTATTTTGGTAAATTGAGAACGACGCAAACCGGTGAGATTTATCAAACGGATAATGGAAATTATATTTTTGACATCCATTTTCCTAAGCTGATTAGACACCCCGAAGAAGAAGAGTATAAAATCCGCGCGTTGCCCGGAGTCGTTGAAACAGGACTATTTTTTCATTTAGCTGGCCGTGTGATTGTTGGATATTGCGATGGCCATGTAGAAATTCGCCCATAATTTAAGGATTCAGATGTTTTCAGAGCTTGTGCAACTCTCATTCGACAAAATCATGCAGACTCAATCATACACTGTTGTGATTCTGGGGACTGTAGAAAAGAAATTTGCGATCTATACGGACCCATCGATTGGTCGTATTTTGCAAATGCTGTTAACTGAATTAGAAAAACCTCGTCCGTTAACGCATGATTTAATCGATATGATCTTTAAAGGGATTGAGATGCGCGTCGTACAGGTCGTCATTAACGACCTTCAAGACACCGTTTATTTTGCACGCCTATTTCTCGAACAAAACAAGGGTGACATCCGACATATCTTAGAGATTGATGCACGTCCAAGCGACTGCCTGACATTAGCCCTCATGCATAATGCACCTGTATACTGCACACGAGAAGTATTTGAAAGAACAATAGCCGTCGAAGAATAGACGTAACAATTCAGACACCTATTCTTTGCTATGGCTTTCAAAATTTAGCCCTTCCCCCTACCGGGGGAAGGACTAAATTTGCTCAACTAGTTACTATAATAAAAAAGTATCTAAACTGTTACGAATAGACTTACATAGGACACCCACTCAAATGACTAAAGAACGCCATGAAATCCCCCAAGAAGACCGCTGGAATGTAGAGACCATGTACCCCTCCCTCGAAGCATGGGAAACGAAATTTCAGGAGATCGCACGTCCGGACGCACAACCTCACTGGCCCGAATTGGATCCTTATCGAGGACATTTAGGCAAAAGTGCTAAAGTCCTAAAGGCGGCTCTCGACCTGGTTTTTTCCATCGATCGCCAACTCTCCTCCCTCTACACATATGCTCACTTACGACATGATGAGGATATCACTAACGATGCCCATAAAGTAGCCTATAACCGCATTTTATCCATCTTACACGAGTATAGCCAAGAAATTTCCTGGTTCGAACCTGAGCTCTTAGCTATTCCAGAAGCAAAAATGGATAAATTACGCACCTCACCTGAATTAAAAGAATATGCCTTTCATCTCGAAAAACTCCTGCGCGTTAAACAGCACATGCTCTCTTCAGACAAAGAGGAACTCCTAGCGCTCGCCGGTAAGGCTCTTCAAGCCCCTCATAAGGCTTTTTCAGCGATAAATGATGCTGACTTTAAATTTGGCACAGTGCTCGATAGCAATCAGCAGGAACGCGAATTGTCGCATACATGGTATGGCATCTATATCCGCGAACAAGATCGCGAATTACGCAAAAACGCCTTTCTCAAGATGCATCAGACCTATTTAGGCTATGAAAACACTCTTTGTGAGCTCATAAATGGACAAATCCAGTCACATCTTTTTCATGCGCGCGCGCGTAAATATCCATCCTGTTTAGATGCAGCTCTCTTTCCAAAGAATATTGACTCCTCTGTTTATCACGCTTTGATCAAAGCTGTGCACAGTGATCTCTCCGGCCTGCATCAATACATCAATTTAAGAAAAAAACTGCCCGGCGTCGATGCGTTACACCTCTACGACATGTATGTGCCGCTTACGGCTCAAGTCGAAATTAAGGTCAACTACAAGGAAGCTGAAGACCTTGTTATTCAGTCTGTGGCACCGCTTGGAAGCGACTATCAAAACTTATTAAAAAATGGACTGAAGAAACAGGGTTGGGTTGACCGCTTTGAAAACAAGAACAAGCGCTCGGGTGGCTACTCAAGCGGTTCTTACGACAGCATGCCCTTCATCCTGATGAATTATAGAGAACTCTTAAGAGATGTTTTCACACTAGCCCATGAAGCGGGTCATAGCATGCACAGTCTGTTAAGCCACAGACACCAACCGTATCACTATGGGGACTATCCGATTTTCCTGGCAGAGGTAGCTTCAACCTTTAATGAAGAGCTTTTGATCAAACTGTTGCTCGAGCGCTCACAAAACAAAGAAGAAAAAATCTATCTGCTCACTCAAAAAATTGAGGACATGCGCGCCACTCTCTTTCGCCAAACCATGTTCGCAGAATTCGAGCTGTTCCTACATGAGATGGCGGAACAAAATGTGCCTCTCACGCCTAAGTTATTAAAAGAAAAGTTTCATGCACTCAACACTCTTTATTTCGGCAAAGATGTGGTGATTGATCCCGAAGCAGAAATCGAATGGGCGAGAATCCCCCATTTCTATTACAACTTCTATGTCTTCCAATACGCTACCGGAATCAGCGCAGCCAGCGCTCTTTCTGAAAGAGTCCTAAAAGGAGGCGAATCCGAGCGCAATGACTACCTGTCCTTCTTAAAAGCTGGGTGCTCTCTCTACCCGATCGACACCCTAAAACTCGCCGGTGTTGATATGCGTTCGCCAGAACCCGTTAAGTCAGCCATCGGCAAATTTAACGGTCTGGTTCAGCAGTTAAGCAACTTGCTATAACAGGCTCAGACCCTAAAAAAATTAAACGCAGAGGACGCAGAGAGCGCAGAGGAGGGAAAGAGGGATTGTTGTTTGTTTGCCTCAAGTTGTTGATAAAAATTAAACACAAAGGCGAAAAGAGCGCAGAGATAGAATTACTTCGCCTCGCCATGACTTTTTAAGGACGCATATAAATTTGGGCCACTCATAGGTGAGTATATTCGCTTACACCTCATAACAAACGTTAGTATTTTGATGTCATAAAACCTTACTATCTGCTATATCTTCTCCCGAGAAGTTAGATGGCGTTATGCACTGTTACGAAGATGCCAGAGACTTACAATCTCCTGACTGTTTTATTTTCATATTCAGGATATTAGGAAACCTCACTCCTTAATCTCTGCGCTCTTTACGCCTTTGTGTTTAATTTTTCTCAACAATTTGTGGCAACCAAACGACACCCCTCCTCTGCCCCTCTGCGCCCTCCGCGTTTAAATCTCCACACCAACTACTCCCATCCTTTAATTTTAGCACTAAATTGTTTTGAGTGCTAAATTATACTTGCGGAAAAATTAGACGTAAGCTATTTTTGTCTTCTTCATCATAGAGAGAAGAGTAACCGTTTATATAACACAAACCACTGGAGTATCAAGATGATGACCAAAGAAAAGCAAGAAACAGTTAAACTGCAACCACTTGGCAATCGCGTTCTCGTGAGACGGCTTGAGCAAGAGGAAAAATTGAAAGGCGGGATCATTCTTCCCGATTCCGCTAAGAAGAAGCAAGAACAGGCGCAAGTTGTCGCAATCGGCACAGGTAAAAAGGATAAAAACGGCGCGATCACACCGATTCCTGTGAACGTTGGCGACGTGATTTTGATGGAAAAATACTCAGGCCAAGAAGTGACTCTTAATGACCAAGAATTTGTCATTTTAAGAGCGGATGATTTGATTGCAGTGGTCGAGAAATAGAGATTTACATTTATAAGGAGTTTGAAAATGGCAAGTAAAGATATCAGATACAAAGAAGAAGCCCGCCAAAAGATCTTAACAGGCGTACGCACACTCGCAGCTGCGGTAAAAGTCACATTAGGACCGAAGGGACGCAACGTCATCATTGACAAGTCTTACGGCACTCCCCACATCACAAAAGACGGCGTGACGGTTGCTAAAGAGATCGAACTAGAAGACAAGCATGAAAACATGGGCGCTCAGATGGTTAAAGAGGTCGCAAGTAAGACTGCTGATAAAGCGGGCGACGGAACCACCACAGCGACGGTACTAGCAGAAGCGATTTACAGCGAAGGGTTGCGCAACGTCGCAGCCGGTGCTAATCCTCTAGATCTAAAGCGCGGCATGGAAAAAGCTGTTAAAACAGTGGTTGAGCAGCTACAAAAAAGCAGCAAGCGCATTAAAGACACAAATGAAATTGCTCAAGTGGCGACGATCTCTGCAAACAATGACCATGAAATTGGCCAAATCATTGCACGCGCCATGGAAAAGGTCGGCAAAGATGGAACGATCACAGTAGAAGAAGCTAAAGGATTTGAAACAACGCTTGATGTCGTAGAAGGCATGAACTTTGATCGCGGATATCTTTCAGCCTACTTCATGACCAACCCAGAGACACAAGAATGCGTTTTAGAAGACACTTATGTCCTTATTTTCGAAAAGAAAATCTCAGTAGTCAAAGACCTCATTCCTATTCTTCAAGCTGTTGCAGAGACAGGAAAAGCTCTTCTCATTATTGCTGAAGATGTCGATGGAGAAGCCCTTGCAACACTAGTCGTCAACCGCCTACGCGGTGGACTGAAAGTGTGCGCCGTAAAAGCTCCTGGCTTCGGTGATCGCAGAAAGGCGACTCTAGAAGATCTAGCTATCATCACAGGTGGTGAACTGATCAGCGAAGAGCTTGGACATAAGCTTGAGCAAACGACACTTGAGATGCTTGGAAAAGTCAAAAAAGCGACCATTACTAAAGACGACACCACATTAGTAGAAGGCGCTGGCGACAAAAAACGCATTAAAGACCGCATTGCGCAGCTTAAGCGTCAGATTGAAGAGACGGACTCAGACTACGACCGCGAAAAACTACAAGAGCGACTAGCTAAAATGGCTGGTGGTGTTGGAGTGATCCGCGTAGGAGCCGCCACAGAAGTGGAAATGAAAGAGAAGAAGGACCGCGTAGAAGATGCGCAGCACGCCACAAAAGCCGCTGTAGAAGAGGGTATTTCCCCAGGTGGAGGCGTCGCTTACATTCGCTGCATTCCAGCTGTGAATGCATTAGCTGACAAACTGGAAGGCGACGAAAAAACAGGCGCTAGAATTATCGCTAAAGCTCTTTCTGCGCCATTGCGTCAGATTGCGATCAATGCTGGAGTTGAAGGCGCGATTATTCTACAAAAAGTGGAAACACTTTCCGAGACATTTGGCTACAATGCGCTTACGGGCGAATATGTGGACATGATCAAAGCGGGAATTTTGGATCCGACTAAAGTAGCGCGCTGCGCCATAGAAAATGCGGCATCCATAGCAGGGCTGTTGTTCACAACAGAAGCGCTAGTAGCGGACTTACCGGAAGACAAGTCTAAGAATGCGATGCCAGCCGGCGCAGGAATGGACTACTAATCCCAACGCAAACGCTTTAGGGACTGTCCAGTAATAAATTGGATAACTGGACTGTGCCAAAGCCCCGGGGTTGAACGATCGTAAGTCACCTTGTATTACAAAATACTAGGTGACTTACGATCGTTCAACCGCGGGAACTTTCGCGCAGTCCAGTTGTCTAATTTATTACTGGACAGTCCCTTACACTTAAAGAGCCCCGTGAAACAGTTACGGGGCTCTTTTTTTTTGGAAATATTTTGGCAATAAAATCGCAAAAACGCATGAAAAACGTTTGCAATAAAATAGACCTTTTCTGTAAGCTAATGCTTTCTTATTCCGGGTTAGCTCAGCGGTAGAGCAGTGGACTGTTAATCCATTGGTCGCGGGTTCGAATCCCACACCCGGAGACTTTGTATATAAGGCAGTTACAGCGAGAGCAGTAACTGCCATTTTTGTCTAATGGTGCACTGACGGTGCACTTCGTCACAACAAATTAAAATGGTCTTAGGAAATTCTCGTTGAAAGCCTCTAGCGTTTGTCCTTATTGTCCGTATTGTCCTATAGCAATCATCTTTCACTTAACTTTATTCCGGCATCAAATCCTTCGGACTACATGAAAGGGCTTTGGAAAGGGCTATAATATTCTCAAGAGCTATGTTTCTCTCCCCTCTTTCAACTGACCCTACATAAGTTGGATGCAGCTCAGCCTTCTCCGCCAATTCCTCCTGAGTTAGCTCAAGTTCGTAGCGCCGCAAACGCACTTTTAAACCAAAGGCCTTGCGTATTGCAGTCTTCTTTCTGTTATGTGATTCACCGCCCATATGTCCTCCTAAAACATATAGGCTATGCCTTGTTTGAAAGACATTTCACAGACGATGAGCATTAAAAAATGATTATGAGTACACTTTAATTCCTTCTTTTTGTAAAATGTAACATTCTTATTTTTAACATAATACGATGAAAGGCATCACATGCAAAATAAAACAAAATTTACTATCTTATCGTTTCTCATAATCATCCTTCCCTTTTTCCAGTATTTCATAGATGAAAATTTTATCTTGGACAGTGAAACAATTTTTTGGTCTGTGATAATTGCTGTAGGAACATTTAACATAATACAAAATTCTAATAAATATGGACTCATCCTTTGGATTGGAGGCTTTGCAGGGCCAAGAATTTTTTATTCCGTTTTCTCTCTCCTGTACGTTTCAGAATATAATATTTTTTGGTACCAACTTGTTCTTATAATTTGCCAACTAGCATTTTGTCTCTGCATCTGTAGACTTGCTTTACAATGGTCAAGCTCACTTTGGTTTAAAACCGATAAATTATCTGAAAAATCAAAAAATAATTTACATCGTTTTTGGATATTATACATCGAACTAGAAAAATTTCTTATGATGGGAATATCGATAGTATTCACTCAATTAATTGCTACATCATTAAAAGATGGTAAACCAATGGGAAATCATCTTATTAACATGATTCCAATTTGGTGCTTATACGCAATTTACAAACAGGTAAAACAAACAAGTCTGCGAATTCTATCCCCTATAGGAATTAAGGTTGAAAATGAAGAACTAAACGCTGATATTGAAAATACTCTACAAGAAGAATTTGAATTCAAAGATTCCCTTAATAAAATCTTATCAACATCAATCCTTGAAGATTTAAAAAGTGTATACCATCATGAACTTCAAAAATTCCCCCATAAAGAATCAATTATTTCTAAAGCATATAAAAAACAAAAAAACTTAATAAACAGTTCAACACAAACAATCGAAAATATTATTTTAGAATAAATGAAAACAAGAATTTGAACTATAAAAAAAATAAAATTCAACCGTCGATCCGCTTCAACTTATAGTGTGGAGCTTACCCATGAAGGCTTAAAAAAACTGGTTAATTCGTGGGGCAACATCCCCCTCTTGTTCTAAAAATGACGAATTATCAGGCTGCAGAGTGGGATGAAAAGTGGGCTAAACTAAAAAATTGCTGGGATAACCAAGAAGTTGCAGCACTTCTAACAAATGAAGCGCACAAAGAACTCGATCAATTAAACCAACTTCTTTCGAATGCGCTGGAGAACTTCAATTTTAGTTTAGACACATGTAAAGATACTTCCCCATTTCCCGAGCCTAAACCAACCCCTCTGCCTCGACCCTCAATGCCAACTTATCTCAAGATACCCAACGAACCACTTAATTCTCAAATTCAACAAAAAAAGCCTCGCGCAATTTGGAATTTACTTGGATTAAATATAAAATCATTGATCGCCTCAATAATGAGATTAATCAGCAAACAAAAAAATTTGAGGCGATATATGCAGATTGGTTGAAAATAAAATCAAATATTGAAAATGAAAACACACAAAGAAAAATAAAATTTCAAATCCAAAAATTGCCGTTGTTCGTTTTGAAATGCGAAACCGAATATCATTTTCAAAGAATGATATTTGGAGTATATTTAAATCACTATTGAAACTATCGGTGTAGGATAAGTATGAATTACAACCCTAAAATACTTGTTATAGGTGCTAGCATAGCCGGACCTATGATTTGTTATTGGCTAAAAAAACATGGTTTCAATCCAACCCTAATAGAAAGAAGCGAACAATTAAGAACGGGTGGGTACGCCATAGACATTCGCGGTATTGCTGTAGATATTGTCAAAAAAATGGGTATATATGATGATATATATGCAAAACGCACATCGCTATTGTCAAAGCGCTATGTAGATGCTGATGGTCACACTCTATCAGAGGAACACGGTGAAAAAGCTAGTTTCAGAGAAGACAATGATGTTGAGATCGTTCGTGGTGAATTAGTTAATATTTTATTACAAGCCATCCCTGATGTGCCTTGCCATTTCCATAAAGAAATAATAAGCCTTACGCAAAAGGATCAGTCTGTCGAAGTGACTTTTAAGGATGGCCACATCGGGTGCTATGATTTGGTGATTGCGGCAGATGGGTTACACTCGTCGACAAGAAAGATGACCTTTTTAAACGAAGATTGTCAACTCTTCAATCTAGGTTCTTACATCAGTATTTTTAGTATACCAAATTATTTACATCTCAATAGAACTGAAGTCTCATTCGTAAAAGATCAAAAATTCATCGGTATGAATAGCGATAAAAATCCTGATAGAGCACTTGTATGTTTTGCATTTCAAGCCAAGAAAGTGTTAAGTGGCATCGCCAATGAACGAGGACAAAAAAAGTGTCTTAGAGATTTATTCTATGATTTGGGATGGGAGTCGAATAAGATACTCGATCTTATAAATGACAGTGGCGATTTCTATTTTGACTCCATTGCCCAGATAAAAATGGACTCATGGACTAAAGGTCGTGTCGCATTGCTGGGCGATGCCGGGTATTGTGCTTCGCCATTGTCTGGCCAGGGTACTAATTTGGCCATTATCGGGGCTTATATCTTAGCAGGTGAACTAAAATCAGCAGAAGGTGATTATTCCGTGGCCTTTAAGCGTTATAATGAACTAATGCGCCCGGTTGTTGATGCCAGTCAAGACTTAGGTACTTGGGTACAGGAGAGCTATCTTCCCGAAGATGAAGCCTCGAAAGAGATAATAGAACAGCGTTCAAGTGTGATTATAGAAAAAATTAAGGTGGTGTCGAATGCTATTTCATTACCTGATTATGTGTGAAAACATGGGCTCTTGGAAAAAGGAGTCAGGCCATGGTATTCTGATGAATTTTAAGCTATTAATTTTGAGGTGGTTAAAAACTCTTGAGAGAGGCTGAGCCAGTCAAAAGTTCGAAGTGTACCCAGTAACCGGAGACATCAGGCAGTTTTTGCGAAAGCAATAACTGCCTTTTTTTAGCTCATTATAATTCATGAAGCACAGAAATAATTTTAGCTACCAGAGCATTGAAAATGCGGCTCCCTGCTGCCTGGGCTGGAGCAAGCCGCATTTTCAATGCTTTAACTAAGGGGCACCCCTTTTCTTTTCCTGTCCATTAATCCAATTTTGCATTAAATATTTTATAAACATCTACAATAGAAAACTTTATGTCATCATTAGCACCTATAGCACCTATATCATCCGTTTTTCTGAACGATTCTAAAGTTCTTGCAGAGAGCAAATGCGTTGCTTTCATCAGCCCAGTCCCCTGTAACCACGCTGGGAGAATGTGTAATGGAGAAAAAATTGTAAACATCGGAGATTGCGCTAACCCTCAACTCTTAGAATTTATTAAAAATAATTCATCTAGAGATATTTACAGAGCTCATTTTTTTGACGGAAAAAAAGTATACGCACTAGAAAGCAAAGAACATTTAGATCTAGTAACTCACGAAACGTACTCAGCAAGACGATGGGTTAGTGATAAACCTTTGCTTTGTTATATAGAAAATCTTGCAAAAACTGGAGACATTCAAGGGAGCCTTAGCAGCCTTGCCAGAACTCACCTCCTTCAAGAGATTCCAGCTGAAGAAAGTGCTGGAATATTAAATTTATTTATAAGCAAACTAAATCTTCACTTCATGAAAGGAGACTCAGCTCTATATATCCGCTGTAATTGTCTGTGTTATAATCAGAGCAACGAACTAGTAGATATGATCAATCCCAAATCTACAACGTCATATATCTTAACAACATCACGATTAAAAGTTTACATAAAGATGGAGGGTTGGGAAGAAGGATGGGAAGAATTCTATGAAAAACAATACATCTCAGCTGTGAAGAGAAAAGGCTCAACAATTACCGAATACCTAGTTCAAGGAAAAGAGGAAAAAAATGGCTAACAAAAGCAGAAGCTGTTATTTTGGCCGAATCAGGAGAGCTGCATGCCATTGTTGTTCACACAAAAAAAGGGACCTACCTTCGACCTGAATTTCATGCAAAGGCATTTCGCGATCTGGTTTATTGTTAGAAGTTGCATAGTAGGGCTTTTTCTGATTACTTCAAATTTGTTCGCCGAAGATGTCGTTTTCACGGGAAAACTGGTTAGAAAATACTATCAACACTTAATCCCTCAGGCTGTAGAACGAGGCATTTTTGGATGGTTTCTTGAGTTAGACTCTCCCTCCAAACTTTGTTTGCAAAAAAAAATTACTGAGTTGAATGAAGATGATCGACAGTATTTTGTGGAGCTCGGATTTGACTTATCCATTGTACAACTATTTTTGTCAGGAGTAGAAGACAAACAGTTGTGTCGTCGTTTTGAGGGTAGTCAAGTAGAAGTATTAGGAAAGTGGCCCTCTTCCCCACATGTATTTCGGCCTATTCCTTCATATCAGCTCCATCTGTCGGAGATGAAACAGATTCCAGAAGGTATTGTAGAATTAAGCGGAATCCTTCACTATAAGATTTTCCCTGGACCTCCTAACTATGATTGCATTGAGTCTGGAGACTACCCAGAAGCATGCTGGGTTCTAAAGCTTGATGAACGGTCAAAAGACCTGTTAGTTGAACCTATAAGTCTCGGGTGTGACTCAAAAAATGATGAAATTGCAATTAGAGTAAATAAGCCATCAGAAAGGCTATTAAAACAATACGCAAACGCCTCTGTAATCTGTCTAGGGCATATTCAACATGCCGAAACTGCACATGATCATACTCCTCTTTTATTGCATTCCTGCAGAATTGTCCTCAATGCATCGAATGATGGTATTAAAAATACATCGATAGACACCATGCATAGTAAAGTCGAGTCGTCACCGAACTAGTACTCCGTCACAAAAGCCACAAAAATCGACGACAGACCACAACAAACCATTCATTTACAAGCTCTTAATTTTCTCGTTGCTATGATTTGTAAGATATTGTAAATTTTTCATATTTAATTTCCATTTTTAAACTACTCTCAATTTTATTATTTAAAAGAATTTCATGTCTTCTATATATGACCCATGCCCATGTAATAGCGGGAAAAAATATAAATTTTGCTGCAACAACTGTTTTAAACGTCTAAGCCCTATTGCCTCCGCACAAAAGGCTGTCGATTATCCCCTTCACGATTGTGTGGCGACAAGTGATTGGAGAGGTGCTAGCCAAGGACTTGCCACGGTAGTTCTCTCTAGAAAAATGCCTAATGGAAATTATATCTTAGGCAGCTACCTTGTAGACACCTGGTGTCTGGGAGTAAAAAACACCTTTTTACATTGGGATGTAAAGCACTCAGAGATTGGTTTCTATAAACAATTTGATAACAATCCCATCTCTTACGAAGATGCCAGGAGTTTGATTTTAGGTGCTTTAGACTATGCAAAAAACATTAAAATAGAACCTACAGAAGAGGATTGGGATTTTACTCAATACTTCATAGAATCTAAATTGCCATACATAGATAAATTTACATTTGGCAAAAATGGAAAACCCCACTATTATCCCGGGCCTAGAGATGAAAACCTAGAAGAAGTTATAGCCAAAGTCTATTCGGCCGGAGGAACCTTTCAAATTCCTTTCGAATTGGATGGATTTATAGGACGCCTTGAGTCAATAGATTAAACAAGGACTTAGTTAATAGGGAATGATGTTTCACAGAAAAACATTTTCAAAATGGAGTGTTAAATGAAAAAAGCAAGTCCAGAGGTGAGAAAAGCATTAATCGATGCCATTAAAATTCAATTAAAAGAAAATAACCCACCCGAAACCAAACAAGCCTTTATAAGGTTATTGTGCGATGGAATCCCCGAAGAAGATGTTTACATTTACCTAGCGCAAGCTCTTGCCTACGAAATGTATGCTTCGATGAAGGAGGAAAGGTCCTATGACAATCAAAATTATGCCAAACTATTAGCTAAGCTTCCTCACCTCGAATGAGCCTCATCCATGGATACAGAAAACTTCCAGAAATTAGATACCACTGTTCAGATAGCTCTTATCATTGTGATGTACATTCGCAACGATATGGAGGACTTCCACTGTCATCACCTTTCCGATAAACAAATGAAAGAACTTAACCCCATCATCCGCCAAGCCACATACGATATATTGAAACATCTAAGACTCGCTTCCAGCAATGAAAGCAGCAAGGAAAAAGTCATTGCAAAGGATATAATCAATTTTCAAATAGAACTAATACCCGATTACTGGGAGCTTCCCATCGGTTGAACTACCAACTTAGCAATGGTGCATTTTTGGTGCACTCCGTCACAAAAAGCTACGAAAACCAGCAATCATCCACAGCAAATCATTCAATCACAAGCTCTTGATTTTCTTGTTGCTAAGTATCGCATTGTGTTGTAGATTATTGGCTTACGCTGGACTGTTAATCCATTGGTCGCGGGTTCGAATCCCACACCCGGAGACACCAGGCAGTTTTTGCGAAAGCAATAACTGCCTTTTTTATTTTTAGAAATATTTTTTTAAAGCTTTGCAATTTGACACTACGCTTCAGAGCATTGAAAATGCGGCTTCCTCCAGCCCAGGCAGCAGAGAGCTCTGAAAGAGCGACCGGAGGCC
>Ga0207102_1037_pt1 | contig 14066 bp, 12 predicted proteins | sample Alteio_BWMinHeat_80_FD_153573 | JGI IMG/M metagenome (GOLD analysis project Ga0207102, IMG submission 153573) | Enriched cells from forest soil in Barre Woods Harvard Forest LTER site, Petersham, Massachusetts, United States -... | ecosystem: Environmental > Terrestrial > Soil > Temperate forest >... | reverse complement strand
GGCCGAGACGGCCTGGCTACCTTTTTTTGCGCGAAGAAGGTAGCCAGGGCGTCCCGCCCTGGTGCTCAGGCCGAGACGGCCTGGCTACCTTTTTTTGCACGAAGAAGGTAGCCAGGGCGTCCCGCCCTGGTGCTCAAGCCGAGACGGCCTGGCTACCTTTTTTTGCACGAAGAAGGTAGCCAGGGCGTCCCGCCCTGGTGCTCAGGCCGAGACGGCCTGGCTACCTTTTTTTTGCGCGAAGAAGGTAGCCAGGGCGTCCCGCCCTGGTGCTCGGCCGAGACGGCCTGGCTATCTTCTCATGCTTCCTTGCTATGACTTTTTTAAAACGTACAAAAATTTAAGGCGTTGTCGCATAATTAATGCAGGAAATTACCAAAAGAATAACTGGCTCCTTCAAATTTTGCTAGGTGTATTTTCTTATGAAAACGAATCCTCCAATTTCTGTTTCTAATCTCATGAATGAGAAGAGAAAGTTTCCTCCTCTACCACGCATCTCAAAACATGCTTATATCAAAGATTTCGACACGTACACTAAAATGTACCAACGGTCTATCGAGCAAAGTGATGCTTTTTGGCTTGAACAAGCCGACACCCTATCCTGGTTAAAAAAACCTACCATCGCGAGAAAATATACGTGGGACAGCAAAACACCTAAAATTGAACACACCTGGTTTGAGGATGGTCTGATAAATCTCAGCGTCAATTGCCTCGATAGACATCTCGCTAAAAATGGCTCCAAAACAGCCATCATTTGGGAAGCTGAAGATAAAACTCAAAGCAAACGACTCAGCTACCAGGAACTTCACGCTCTTGTCTGCCAATTTGCCAACGTCTTAAAGTCAAAAGGCGTGAAAAAAGGAGATCGAGTTTGCATCTACCTTCCGATGATTCCTGAACTACCTATTGCGCTTTTAGCGTGCGCGCGTATTGGTGCCATCCACAATGTAATTTTTGGAGGATTTAGTGCGGAAGCCATTACAGGCCGCATTCAAAACTCGACATGCAAGCTGCTGATTACGTCCAATATCTCCGTTAGAGGAGGCAAACAGATCAAGCTAAAGGAAATTGCCGATACAGCCCTACAACACACACCTTTAGTGGAAACTGTAATCGTAGTCAACAACCACAATGTACCATGTCCCATGCATCCAAACAGGGATGTTTGGTATCACGAAGAAATGCAGCATGCATCTCTTGACTGTCCCCCTGAGATCCTAAACGCCGAAGACCCCCTGTTTATTCTCTATACATCAGGTTCAACCGGACGTCCTAAAGGAGTCGTTCATACTCAAGCAGGATACCTTTTGCACACCTCTCTTACTCATAAATACATCTTTGACATACATGATGAGGATATCTATTGGTGCACAGCTGATATCGGGTGGGTGACAGGTCACAGCTACGGAGTATACGGCCCTTTAGCAAATGGATCCACCACACTTATTTTTGAAGGGATTCCAACCTATCCAGATGGTGGACGTTTTTGGGAAATCATCGAAAAATACCGCGTATCCGTGTTTTATACAGCACCGACAGCCATTCGTGCCCTAATCCAATTGGGTAATGAGTTTCCTAATAAATACGATTTAAGCTCTTTACGCGTTCTTGGAACTGTTGGGGAACCGATCAATCCGGAAGCATGGATCTGGTATCATGAGCAGATTGGTAAACAACAATGCCCTATAGTCGATACGTGGTGGCAAACAGAAACGGGAGGCGTCTTAATCACTCCCCTTCCCGGAAGCCACACCTTGAAACCCGGTTCGGCCAGTCGTCCTTTTTTTGGAGTCGAACCTATCGTGCTGCGAGATGATGGTACGGAATGTGCACCAGATGAAGGCGGTAACCTATGCATCAAGAAGCCCTGGCCGGGCATCATGAGAACGACGTGGGGCGATCACAATCGCTTTATCGATACGTATTTTAAAAGCTTCAATAACGTTTACTTTACCGGTGATGGCTGCCGAGTAGATCCGGACGGAGACTATTGGCTATTAGGGCGCCTCGACGACGTTGTTAACGTCTCCGGCCACCGCATTGGCACCGCTGAAGTGGAGAGCGCCTTGGTCAGCCACGCATCCGTGGCCGAAGCGGCAGTGGTGCCAATTGAACATGAGGTAAAAGGACAAGCGCTTTATGCCTATGTCATCTTGGTTATGGGTGCGGAAGAAAACGAAAAACTCAAGTCAGATCTTTATCAGCACGTGCGCCTAGAGATTGGAGCGATCGCAATCCCCGAGCACATTCAATTCGCTAAAAATCTGCCTAAAACACGTTCCGGAAAAATCATGCGGCGTATTTTAAGAAAAATCGCCTCTGGAGAATCCGAAGATCTTGGCGACACCAGTACTTTAGCTGATTCTCAAGGTCTAAATGACCTCATCAAAAATCGAATGGTATAAAATTGCATGAAAAAGATAATCAAGCCGTCTCGGCTTGTGAACCAGGGCGGGACGCCCTGGCTACCTTTTCTCTGACAATTAAAGACGATATAGGATAAAAAATGAATTCTGAATACCTCTCAGTTGACGAAAAGTTCATGCTGCAAGCCATTGCTCTTGGCGAAAAAGCGCGTATCACAGCGCCTCCTCATCCATGGGTGGGATGCGTGATTACAAAGGATGGCCATGTCGTTGCCGAAGGATTCACACAACCAGCTGGGAGTCAACATGCTGCCATAAATGCTTTAGCAGCTGCCGGCACACAAGCAGAAGGGGCGACTGTTTATCTCTCATTAGAGCCTTGCGGCCATTATGATCAAACACAGCCCTGTACAGACGCTTTAATTAAGGCGGGCGTTAAGCGCGTGGTCATCGCCATTGAGGATCCCGATGGCCATGTCAACGGCTATGGAATCAAACAGTTACGCGAAGCCGGTGTTTCAGTCACTTTAGGTGTTTGCGCAGCAGAGACATCAGAGTCGTTAAAACCCTATCTGTTTCAACGCACCACAAAACGCCCCTATTGCGTCGCAAAAGCCGGGATCAGCGTTGATGGACGTATTGCAGCTGCTGATAGAGCCTCTCAATGGATTAGACCCGCTGAAGCGCGCCGCGACTCTCATTATTTAAGAGCGGAATCCCAAGCCATTATTATTGGCTCGGGCGCTGCCACGATTGATAAACCATACCTAACAACAAGGGATGTCTCTCCGAAACCCAGCCAACCACTTTTACGCGTTGTTTTAGATGGAAAGGGCGTGGTGCTTCCCCCTTCGCCCCTTTTGGATATTTCTATTGCCCCTACCTTAATCTTTACGTCAAAACAGTGCCCCATCTCAACGTTGAACACTTGGAAGGAGGCTAAGATTGAATACATGATATTACCAGCCACACCTGATGGTGAGGGTGTTGACTTGCAGCTCGCATTGGATCATTTAGGGAAAAAAGGAATTTTACAAGTGATCATCGAAGGAGGAAGCACGCTTTTAGGCAATGCTTTAAACGCGCATATGATTCAAAAACTCGTGCTTTATGTAGGCCCTCGCATCCTAGGAGATCTCGGACTCCCTCTCTTCAAAAACTCTAAAATAAAAAGTCTTGCCGACGCCCCTCAGTTGAGTCTGATAAATGTGAAGCAAATCGGCGAATGCGTGCGTTTAGATTATGAGGTGTTGCCTCTTGAGGTGATGTAGCCTGGACTGAAGAGGTGATTCCGTAATTAATTCACCTCTGAAGTCTAGGCTACAAAGGCTTCGCCTTTTAGCGCTTATAGGTACCCATGAGCTGGGCTTGCGATAGGATATGTCCTTGCATGGATTGTTCCAACTGGGCTTTGCTGCTCCCTTCCGGCAAATCCAATACGCTATCTAAGGCGTAGACTTTGAAGAAATAGCGGTGAGGCTTGCCCGGAGGCGGACAGGGGCCTCTGTATTCCAGCACTCCATAGTGATTTTTCCCATTACTAGGTGCAGAAGCGCCCTCTGAAAGCACTGTGGATTGAGGTGATAGATTCCACGCTATCCAGTGGTCAAATGTACCACTTGGAGCATCTGGATCATCCACAATCAAGGCTAAACTCTTCGTACCCTTTGGAATCCCTTCAAAACTAAGTGGTGGAGAAACGTTTTCCCCTTCACACGTATATTTTTGGGGAATCGGTTGACTTTGCTCAAAAGCAGGACTGCTAATCTCCATAAAGTTCTCCTTAACCTAAAAATTACGTAACGGTTCACATATCCCTTAATACCGCTAAAAAATTACTTGGACAACCTTTGACCACCCTTGCTAATGCGTACAATCTTTTGCCATTCAGACTCTTCTGACTCCAATTCAGATTCTTCATCTTGCACTAATTTTTCAATTCGGGTGCGCAGATCAAGAAACTTACGACTAAATGTTTGCGCTATCGTTGGAGCTAACCCTTTTTGAAAGGCGTCGAATTCAGCCAATAGTTGTCGCTTAAACTCGTAATCCTTTTTTGCACACTCTTGCAGGTTGCGATCTAGCTGCTTTAACGTGCTCATTATGTGAGAATAATGCTCTGGCGGAATACTTTTTTTTTCTATGCGTATATCCGTTTTCAACTCTTTTAATTGTGTGCCAATAATCCCAAATTGTGCCCGATGCAAATCGACATTTCTAATCCCTACCATATATAGACATCTCCCTTCTATCCTATTAATCTATCACAACAATATTATTTTTTTTAAAAAAGGTCAATTTAAACTTGACATATGGGCTCTTTAGATATGCTTTTGTTAATAACAAGTCTAAAAGGTGTGAGCATCAGAATATCCAGTCCTAACTTAACGGAAGTATCCCCCAATGCCCATGTCAACACGGGTACGGATTCCCCCCAAAATGCGATAGTCCAAAAAATCGAGGCATCGATAAGGGAGGCTCCGAAAGAAGCGAAAAAGGGCGCTACCCACCAACTCCCTTGACGCAAGCGATTAAAAATAGAGATGTCGAGCAGCTGCGCCACCAAAAAAGCCGATCCGGAAGCCAGCGCTATTTTTGGCGTTGCCAATCCAATTGACAAGATCACACCTAAAACAAATCCCACACAAACGACCTTACGCGCCGTTTTAGGACCATAAATCCGGTTTGTCAATTCAGTCACCAAAAAAGAGGCTGGATAGGGAAAAGACCCCCACGTTAACCAGTCATTAATCGGAAATTGCACTAAGTAATTTGCCGCTGCTATAATCACTATCATAGCTAAATAAAAAACACTTAATCGAGACATAGAAACACCACTTATTTTCATTGAAATATAGGAGTTTAATTGATATTACTAATTAAAATCAATAATTTTCGGGCTCATCAGAACGCCCTGTAAGATAGGTATCATAAATGGTAAAAAAACAAAATCAAATCAAGGATGCATGGAATCCATGTCAGTATGAAAAATTTTCCAAGGAAAGGGATCTTCCTTTTGAGGACCTGATACAGCTAATCTCTCCGGAAAAAGAGATGACGATTCTCGATTTGGGCTGCGGAACGGGGCATTTAACTCAACGACTACATGAAACATTTGAGGCTAAAAAAACGATTGGGATCGACTCCTCCAGTTCGATGTTAAAGATCTGTCCCATAAAAGAAAATGCCTCGACCCTCATCTTTCAGCACACTCGGATAGAGGACTACATCCCCAATGAACCACTGGATTTAATCTTTTCAAATGCAGCCTTGCAATGGGTTCCGGAGCACGAGGCCTTGTTGACACAATTGACGCGCTATCTATCTGCGAGGGGACAGTTCGCCATTCACATGCCAAATAACTTTGAGTATCCCTCCCATGCCCTTGCTAAAGAGTTAGCTGCTGAATCTCCATTCAAGGAGCTATTAATCAACCATCGAGACCCTGCGGTGTTGCCTGTTGAAGTCTATTCCCAACTCCTATTTCATTTGGGATTCAAAAAACAATTAGTTAAATCACAAGTCTATCCCCATATATTGGACTCCACTCAAAGTATTATTGAGTGGGTAAAGGGATCGCTCCTCACCTTTTATCAAAGTCAATTGCCGCCCGACCTGTATCAGCAGTTTTTGGAACAGTATCAAAATAAAATCTATGCGCATTTCGGAGATGTCCGTCCATTTTTCATGCCCTTTAAACGCATTTTGTTGTGGGCTTCTCGTTAAATAATAAGAAAGGCGAAGCAAGAAGGTAGCCAGGGCGTCCCGCCCTGTGCCTCAGGGCGGGACGCCCTGGCTACCTTCTTGCTTCGCGTTGCCGTGACTTTTTAAGGACGTACGTAAAATGGGACAAAAACAAGAAAGAATTTTGAGGGCACATTTAGACCTAGATTGACCAGCCTAGTGCATTGTAAAAGTTTTTATTAACTAACTCACCTTACGCACGGAGCGTTAAACAGAGCTATTTTCCGGGCAAGCTTTTGAGGCCTTGCGTTAGCGGTTGGGGTCAGGTATGCATTGCGGTGCTTTTATGCTGTTTTCTAGCTAAATTACTCTCAGTGCGTAAGGTGAGTGATTAAATTTCATGAAAATTTCATAAAAATCTTTATTCGATCTTAACAATAACTTGTTAAAATCGGCTCATTATTAATTCATTCGGGGGTTAAAATGAGTCGCTTAGAAAGTCCATATATGAGTATCTTAAGTAGTCCAGTTGCATTTGAACAATTTGAGTTAACAGCGAAGAGACATCTGCCTGTCGGTGCTGATTACTCTGGGGCGATAGCGATTACAAAAGACAGTGCTCATAAAGGGCTTCTGCACAAACTCTTTAAGGTGGCTCAACTCATTCACAACTTTCTCTTTAAAATTGGATGTGATACGGATTTGTGTCATGCGATGGTTGTTCTTAAAAGGGTTGATACTGGTGATATAAATGCTCGTGATCAACTTGTTGTCGCTCACTCCGTAACGGCAGGTTTAAAGACAACTAAGGTGAACTATTTGGATTATCCAGATAACGATGTGACAGGAATGTTGGTTTATCGTCCAAAGCATGAGGGGTTACGTAATCTTTTGGCAAAATATGGAAATCAAACAGCCTATACAATAGAAAAGAATATCCCTGCTAATGCTGAGCCTGGAGCTTATGCATCTGCTCAGGTAAGTTTCTCATTTATTAAAATGGTTCTAAGCTTTTTCTATAAGCCGAAGGTCTTAGAGTCTCCTCACCATCGCATCAGCAAGATAGCGGCGGACCTGCTAATGCGCAGGCAATTGCACAACGATAAGAGCACTGAAAAAGAAGGGTTTTTGTGCAGTGGCTATGCGACATCCGTATTACAAGGCAGCATGCTTATTTGTGCCTTAAAAGAACTGGATCCAACTCTTGATGACGCCTCTTCCGTTGGTGGTGCGGTTAAATTTGTTGGTGTCACATATGGTGATCGCAACGCGTTAGCAGCGCGTATCCACGCAAAATTAATGGATGAAACAGACCCATTACATGCATTTTTCAACCAAAATCCGATTCTACATCTCAATCCAACATATACCATCTCAGGATTCATGGCAAAGAAGCTGGATAGCCATCCAGTGGAACCAAAGCCTGTGATACAAGAGGAATATGAAAAAAAGTCATAAAGTGTAACGGTTCAGAGACCCTTTCATCACATATCAGACCATGCGTCCTTAAAAAGTCATGGCGAGGCGAAGCAAGAAGGTAACCAGGGCGTCCCGCCCTGGTTACCTTCTTGCTTCGCCTCGCCATGACTTTTTAAGGACGTACATCAGACCTTCGGCTTATTTCTTTAATTTTAATTTATTTTCAAAATTATTATTACAATTATAAAATTATTATTTACTAATTAAATCTAGTGTGATTTAATAATAATATGAATAGATGATGTTTTTTATAAATTAAACTTCATGTCATTATTTTTCAATGGGGTGTATATGTCTAGTTTTCATACAGAATTAAAAATTTTAACGAATTTCAACGCATGGAACAAGTTACCCTCGGGAGCTGATAAAAAAGAGGGTGCCCCTTCAAAAGGTGAAGCTATCCATCGGATCGCTTCGTCATTTTTAAACATCGAAGCAGATACCACTCCGACATTCCAAGAATTTGCTGCAAAAGTTGTCGAGTGGATTGGCAACCACGCGGATACGATCACCAAAGAAGATGCGGACTCACTCGATAAGTTAAGGGTGATTTTTTCAAGTCGTCTTCCACAGAATGATAAAAACATCACTGCCTTAAAAGAGCTTTCTATTGCGTCGCAAACCGCTACAGATCACGCCGCAAACATCCATCATACGTTTGACTCCGTTACCCGCTATTTACCAAACCGCGAGCAATTGCTGACAGCCGCAGCCGGTCGCGTTAAAGAGGGCGAAGCCCTTTGCAAAACGCTGAAAAAATCGGATTGGGCAACGATCATCAAAGAGTATAAGCAAAGTCCTGACAATCTTGCAACTGATGGACTTAAAGCGTTTCATGATGGCAAAATCACGATGGAGCAGTTTAGCACCCTCATCTTTTGCTGGTCACTGATGAAACAGTTCCCTGATGTTGAAATCCATGTACAACCGATTTTTGACTCAAATGGTGAGGTAAACCGGGCCGCAGAGAGGTTTCTTCGTCAAACCTTCGAATCATGTTGCCTTACCAAAGGACAGGCATCATTTCTTGATGAGAAAAAGTTTAACACCTTCTTACGAAATATGAAGTTACAGCCAGACTCCGAGAACTCCTTCTTCTTCATTAAAACCAATAAATTCGAAGAAAACCTTGACAACGAGACAAGAAAAACAAAAACCCTTGATGGAACATTCACGGTAACTGAAGAAATATACCAAGCTGGTGTCAATGTTTTTGGTCAATTTGAAAATGAAGGCACAACCCATCGGATGATCCCTAGCCTAAGCATGATGCAGCAATTTTTAGCTGCATATGCAGGGGATACTAATGCAGTTAAAATCATTCCAGTGATTGGAGTTTCTAAACTAAAGGACATTGTAAACAACACCAAAACGGATACACGCGACATAGGCTTGCCATTTCCCGGAGTCGAATTGCCTAAACAAGCTGACAAGCTTGCTGCACCATACGATATCGACTTCATTCGCCATGATTTTTATCACAGCATATTGGCTAGTGACGTAACTCCTGAGCATCGCCGTGCATTTATAGCGTACGCAAATGCTATTTTGGAATCCAAAAAACAAGCGAAAGATCCGTTTGCTCTCCGTTTTTTGGGTCAACTAAATGCACGTATTGTTGATATGGAACACCCTATATTTCGGCAGAACATGCCAAATACGGCCGAACTTCCAAATCCCACGGAAGCACAAAAGTTTTTGCTTGCACTGTCACAGCAACAAATGAATGCACTGAACAGGCTTCTCGTAGGCCCAGTACGTGAGCTCAAAAAGGAAGACGCTGCCAAAGATGAGGATCCTTTTAAATACTTGTTTCAATTTGGAGCAAACCTTCGAAAACAACAAATTATTGAAAAACTTGCAGACGTTCTGCATCAACAAAATTTTTGTTTACACCACGGAATCACACGCAAAGATTTAGAAGGAATTGCAGAGATGGTGAAGAGTGCCAAAGAGATGATGCAGGATCAGCTTCGACAGTTCGACGTTTGGATCCCTCAAGACTTGAGGCGAGAATTCGAAATAGATGGTGGAGAAAAAATAACGAAACTGGAAGCCTACAAGCGAGCTTGGCAAGAGCCGGAAAAAACGGATATATCAACGCAATTACTTATCCGTATGGATAGAGATGCACCAGAACAAAAAGACAAAGAGGCTCCCACCGCTGAGGCAGGCATCGTTCACAGACGAGCGGTGATTTTTGAGAAAATAGCTGAGCTGGCGAACAAGATGAGAACAGGCGGATAGAAGGGTGCGTCCTTAAAAAGTTATGGCAAGGCGAAGCATGAAATGTAGCCAAGCCGTATCAGTCTGGGCACCAGGGCAACCAGAGCGAACCAGGGCGGGACGCCCTGGATACCTTCTAGGTGTGTTTTTAAAAATTAACGTGTAAATTTTTACTGTTTTAGTGAGGGTTTTATGTCTTATTTTCATACAGAATTGGGGCTATTAACGAATTCCGATGCATGGAACAAATTACCATCGGTAGCTGATGAAAAGGCGGCTACACCCTCAAGTAGTGATGCTATCCATCAGATTGCCATGTCGTTTTTAAAAACTGAGGCAGGTACCACTCCGACATTCCAAGAATTTGCTGCAAAAGTTGTCGAGTGGATCGGCAGCAACGCGGATACGATCACCCAAGAAGACATGGACTCACTCATACAGTTAAATTCGATTTTTTCAAATCGTCTCCCGCAAGATGATAAAAGCGTCACCGCCCTAAAAGGGTTTAGAGATATAGCCTCGCAATCATGTGAACAGGCCCAGCGTAGTTGGCAAGGTATGAATGGCTCTGACCGCCATGCGGCTGTGGAAGCCCAAGAATTGGAGAGAAATGGACTATACTCTACACAAGGTTTTTTGAACTCTTGTTATCACAAAGATCCTTTTTATCAAAAAGATATCAAGCATTTTATTGAAATACTAGCCCCTGTATTTGGGGGAGGTGCTAAAGAGTTGTTGAGCAGTTTAGACCAGGTTGCAACCTTATGGATCGAATCAGATGGTCAGCATTGCGAGATCGATCGTCCCGATTTGCCTAATGCTTTTGATGAGCTCCATGGCACTAACACTGAGACTCGAAATTCTTTTTGCCGAGAACTCGATGAAGCAAGGCTGTTTTTAAAAAGTTTTCAAATGACTCAGATTTCACCAGCCTCAATTTGTAGCCAGATGAGCAGTATTCCTGCGCTTCCCAAATTTCAAGTAAAGCTGGAACGCTTAGGGTGCTTAGATAAGCTTATCCATGAATTAGAGATTTTACGAACCTTTCCGATGAAATGGAAATGTGTTTCGGCACATGATCACTTGTTAGAGGAGGTTCTAGGTGAAGCTGCGAAAACGATTCCAAAGGACGTAAAGACCCTTTTATTGCTATCTCTAATTACGATTCAAAATCAGATCAAAAAAATTGATCAAGATGATCCAAAGGTAAGGTCTCAACTTGAACGTGAAAAAAGCTCCGCTATTACCTCCGCTCTTTTAAGTCTAGGAGGAGCGATGCCGAGATTCCTATTTAACCCTCTTTGTAAAAAGCTTTTGAAAAAAAATCCTCCTGATCCCATAAAAGATCTGGATGAAGAGATTGCCTATCAAAAGGAGCGGGATAAACAAAAAAATGCTATGAATCCCCATATGTCCAATATAAGAAATTCCAGGCTTATAGATCTTGAGCGGTTAAGGGCAATTGAAATGCAGGAGCCTCGAAAAAAATATACTCAAGCCATGCACTCCGTTTGGGGAAAAACAACGGATCAAATGCTTGAGACTCTTATCAAGCATCATAATATCCAACAATATTTTCCTTTTATTAAAGCGCGCATATGGTCAAGCAATGCACTAAAAGAATACAGCGCAACCCTATCTGAACGGCGCCGCGACAAAGAACTTCAAAAGACACAGGTAGAAAGTCTAGAAACAGCATTAAGCAACATGTTTAACGAAGACGTGGGTGCAGCAAGGAGAATGGGTCAGGAGGTCGTTACTGTTCCAGCCTATATGCATTTTCTTGAACAGTTCGAACAATTTGTCCGAGGTGCTGCAATTCCCGACTCCCTCGTAAAAGTGAATTTCACCAAATGGCTAGGCGACGAGATGGCGAAGATTTCGTAACAGTTTAAATGCCCCAAAGGAGACAATTGCGTAGCCCATGGTGTAGCACCAGAGGTACAAGCCCAATGTATCAAAATAAAAAACATACTTTCAAAAAAACGGTTGAAATAAAAACCTTATTCAGTTAGAATCATCAAAAAAACAATAATTTAAATTAAAAAAACGGAGTCGTTATGTCATTTGATTCAAATATTTCATTCAAACAATTTAAAGTAAACCAAGATGGTACTATTACTGTTTCTCCATACACTCAAGAAAAGGAAGTTCTAACCAATACAGATGGAAAATGCCATCTTGTTTCTAGAGATGAGATATTTAATATCGTGAAGGAACTCAAAGAAAACTCCGACATAAAAGCAATTAATCTGACCGGGATTGACTTTTCTGGAGAAAATCTATCTTTTATGCCGCTAGTATCTGCGATAAAGGATCATCCAGCCGTTAAACTTCTCTGCTTCACGAAAACACTGATTAGACAAGACCAACTAGATCGATTACTTCCATTTGTAGAAAGTAAAAATATGACAATCCATCAACTCTGATTACCAATATCGATGAGAAGCTGAAACAGGATCTGTAGGGTGTAGGAATCACAGATTGGATTTAAAAACATTGATCTGTTTGCCAATGTTTGATCTCTTAAGTTACTCACCTTACGCAAGCTATAAGGAAACCGCATTCTCCCTTATGCCGTCCTTACAGGACTCAATTACTCACCTTACGCAAAACAAGTAGGTATCCAGGGCGTCTCGCCCTGGTGCACAGGGCGGGACGCCCTGGATACCTTCTTTTGCGTTAAAGCGAAGGTCGCGAAGAAGAGATTAAAGCAAGGCGAAGCCTGAGAAGGTAGCCAGGGCGTCTCGCCCTGGCTACCTTCTTGTTTTGCGTACGGTGAGTTAGTTACACCCAAAACGAGTTGTCAATTTTTTAAGGAAAAAGCCCTACTAATGATTTGTTCCAACATAAATACTTTATATCGTGATCCGGATGTTTTTTCTTCACGACCATTCCCTCTGCAGAAAGAGAGAAGCATCAATGCGTCTACTTTAAATAAAATGGTGGTCCAAGCCTATCAAAAGGGAATTTTTCAGCTAGGCTCACCTGCCGCATCATCATCATCATCATCATCATCATCTGCCCCTACCTTGAAAGATCATGAAGTTCATATATGGAAAGTCCCAACGGAGCGCTCGCTTGAAGAAATCGCTTATTTTTCTACTTTGCTCAATCCTGAAGAAGCGGAAAGAGCCAAGAACTATAAACTCAATAGAGATCGCCATCCCTTTATAGTAGCCAGAGGGATTTTAAGAACCCTGTTAAGTTACTATACAGGTACACCACCACAAGACATTCTCTTCTCTTATAATAAAAATGGCAAGCCATCGCTAACCGTTCAATCCCTTCAATTTAATCTTTCTCACACTAAAAATCTCGCTCTATACGCCTTTTCTCATACGCAACCTATAGGTATTGATGTGGAAGACAACAAACACCCTCTTCGTGATATTAGTGAACTCGTTCGCTCGGCATTTTCACTTTCCGAGCAAAAACAACTCAATGAACTTTCTGAAGATCGCTTAACCACGGGATTTTGGCGATGCTGGACCCGCAAGGAAGCTTTTACAAAAGCAATTGGTAAAGGCTTTGGGTTTCCTTGGCAGAATTTTGATGTTTCAATCGGTATCTCCCCTAAAATTCTTCAAATCGATGGGGACGCAAAAGAAGCTGCAAGCTGGTCTCTAAACGAACTCTCTCTCGGTGAAGATTATACCGCATCCTTGGCAATCCAAGATCATCAATGGGTGCCTTGTCTCTTTGAGTTAGATAATGCCGCATTTATACAGAAGTGAACTCAACTTTTCGATTCATTGATTTCAAGGACTACCAAACAATGTCTGCTATAAATAAAATTCTCGTAATAGGAGCTGGTATTGCTGGACCAGCAGTTTGTTATTGGTTAAAAAGATTTGGCTTCTCTCCTGTTTTAATTGAAAAGTTTGCCAATATACGAAAAGGAGGGCACGCACTAGATGTTCGAGGTGTTGCAATCGACATTGTTAAAAGAATGGGTATTTATGAGAAAATATGCAATATGCGCTCCCAGGTGGAGTTTGGACGGTATGTTGACGCCGAAGGTAATATCTTGCATGAAGAAAAGGGCGAAAGATTTTGCTTTAGGCAAGATGAAGTCTCTAAGGAGGTTGCAGAAGAAAGATCAAATAAGATTATGCAAGAGGTGAAAATCGCATCGAATATGATTTCGTTGCCGGATTATGAATGAGTAGATTTTTCACTTTATCCTATCCACACACCAGCACAAACTAGAACACATAGGCGCAACCAAATCAGTCGTTTAGCACCTGTTGTGATTGATATTAGTTGGGGTTTGGATTGACAGTGAGCATTGGGGTCTCTTTTGGGCGCGGT
>Ga0207102_1133_pt1 | contig 14189 bp, 12 predicted proteins | sample Alteio_BWMinHeat_80_FD_153573 | JGI IMG/M metagenome (GOLD analysis project Ga0207102, IMG submission 153573) | Enriched cells from forest soil in Barre Woods Harvard Forest LTER site, Petersham, Massachusetts, United States -... | ecosystem: Environmental > Terrestrial > Soil > Temperate forest >... | reverse complement strand
CGCTTTTTGGGAATCTAAGGGGCACGCCCACTAATTTCCATTCACCATTTTCAATGGTTGTCGCATAGTAAATCCCAGGATTGGGGGCACGAGCCAGTGTGCGGTCATTTTTTAATGTTTGTTCCTTTGTGACAAGTGTATGGCTCATACATAGCCTAAGACGAGCAAATGTCTTGAAAAATTTTTCTGCGGTAGCTTCTTCAGGACTACCGTGTAGTAATTTTGAAAGAGTGTAGTGCGTTTTTGAAGAGGCTATTGCATTTGAAAGACGGACAACTAGATAATCTGTGATGGCTTTTAACGTTTTATAGTTGTCTTCGTTAGCCTCAAATTGTTCGATACGCGTTGCAAATAGGCTCGCAATGGTTAAGAGTTCTGGGAATGCGCACTGTTGGGTAACTATTTTTTTCCATTTACCCACCCTATATTGAGGAGGATCATTTATTAGGGTGTAGTCATATTCTGATGAGTGAACATTCTGCCACAATTCAAAAGGTTGACTTAGATAGACACTCATAAATTTTCTCCTGGAGACATTTATTAGAGCTATTCTAATCTATACTCAATTCTTGGGTTAATTGTGTATATAAAATGAAAGAAACGAAAAAGCCAAAGTCATTTAACCTTTAGTTGGTAAAATGACTTTGGCTTTTTATTGCTAACAGTGTATAGAGAAAACTAATCTATAGACAACACAAAATAGGCTGGAAAGGCAAAATTGTGGTTATCTCGATTAGAGACGTGAATCGTGACTTCATGCCCTACTTGAGCTTCCAGATTCACTTTTGAGCTGTATAAATAGGCGATTGGGAGGTGGTTTGCCTGATTGACAAGCAGGTAATCTCCAGGTTTATTTTTCACAGTACGCGTGTAGGGTTCAATGATTCCTTGAATCGCCACGGCGTTCTCTAATTGATATTGATAGAAGTCATCCACTGTAGCTGAAGGATTTTCCTTCTTCCATTCTTCATAAAGTTGCTGTTCCAAGCTATTCCAACGTGTCATTGAAAAGCTGGTCGCGTTAGAAAAAGAAGGCGCTTGCGCTGGTTGATTCACGCTATTGGCTGAAGCAGTGGTTGCCAAAGCTAATGGTGCAGAGGTGCTATTTTGTTGTTGATCTGTAGAGTTCTGCTTAGTCGCCTGAGACGTGTTAGCGTTTTGCTGTGATGGGAATTTTGCTTCCATATAGGCAACTTTCTTTAATAAATAAGTCGCTTGGTTAGATGCTAAAATCTCTTTTGCACGGCCAGATTGGGCAGGAAAATCTGCATAATCATTAACTACTCTATTTAGGTTTGCAGTGACATCATCTAGATGAATGTCTTCATATGGTTTTTGTAATTCTGTTTGGCTTGCGAGATAGGCTTCATTGAGCAGATCCGTTACTTCTTCACGTCGCTTTTCAATCGTGGACATCAACGTTGGATCGCCAATTTTTTCTACATAATCCTTACAAACAAAGAAACGCGTTGAGTTTGGTGGAGAGATCTCTAGCCATTTTTTATCCAAAGAGCTGACAGTGCTTTTGACGCGTTCCCCTTGACTTAATTGTGCGATAATCGGTGAGGCTAAATCGGGTTCTAAACGCACGTTAACGCGCTCTCCCTCTACTACGTCATCCAAGACAAACGTGCGATAAACATATCCTTTAACATCTGCAGGGGGTTGTACGGCATAAAAATCGTCCGATTCTCCCACAACGATAACCATATCATTGCGATTTAATTCGCGTAAAATCGGGCTATCTAAATTGGCCTGTATGCGCAGGCGAACTTTGTTTCGAATGACTTTTCCTGTGAACGCATTGAAGGGAGCTTCGATTTTTTTTGGTGCATTTGATGCGAGGGGTGTTTCTGTTGTTGTCTGCGGCACTTGATTTTGTGGAAGATTGAGATCCGCTGCTTGAAGTAAAACAGGGGATTGTGCTGTTAGGCATATGCCTAAGAGGATAAAAGAGGAAGCGGCTCTCATGTAAAAAACTCCTAATGATATAGCTTTTGACTAGATAATAATAAAGGCTGGATTCTAAGGTTTTACATATTTTATGACAAGCAACAGTTATTGTTATCCTTAATTTTTTAGCTGGGGGAGTTCTTTGATGTCACGCAATCCGAAATGTTTTAGAAATTCTTGCGTAATTCCATAAAGAGTGGGCCGACCAGGAGCCTCTAGTTTTCCAACACCCTCGATCAAACCGCGCTCGAGTAAATTATAAAGTGTGCCGGAGGAATCAACGCCGCGAATGGCGTCGATTTGCGGACGCGTAATGGGTTGCCGATAGGCAATGATCGCTAAAACTTCAGCAGAAGCTTGAGAGAGTTTTTCTCCGCGTTTATTTCGGTAAAGAAGATCGATATAGGGGCGATACTCTTCACAGGAGCGCAACAGGTATCCTTGCGCAATTTCCTCTAAGCAAAAAGCTCTTTGTTGGGAAAGGTACTCTTCTTGAAGATCTTGAATAATAGAGCGTAGCAATCGCGGCTGTAAAGGATAAATGGAATCGATAATCTCACGTAGTTTCTGAAAAGAGATCGGTTCATTAGTCGCAAACAGTAGAGCCTCAATCACTTTTTTGACATGCATACGCGTGTGCTGTTCTATTTTTTGATGCTCTTCCGTTACAGACTGCTGCAAAGGTTCTTCAGTGGTTTCTGGGTGCATTGCCTGTTTTTGAACAGTTTCAATTTCTTGCTCAAGGTAATTAATTTCGCGTGTCATAAATAGTCTCATTCAATTGATATTCGATGGTTTAATTGATAGGGATGGATACTACTAGATCATTGGTTAGGCTGTCTCTTTTGACTGAGGCTCTTCCCATTTTCATCAATTCTAAAATCGCCAAGAAAGTGACGATCAGCTCTTCACGGCACTGTTCTTTTGTGAAAAGAAGATGGACGCGCACTAAGCCACCCTCTTTGAGGAGTTGATGCACCCATTTGATTTTGTCTGAAACGCGCCAGACTTCTTCAGCGATGATGCCCTTGCTGGTGGTTGCTTTTGCAAGGAGTTGCGCAAAAATGGCAGCTAAGTCGCTTGCGCCCAAATGGTCTACACCTAAAGGTTTTTTAAGCTCGCCTTGTTCATCCATGCCCCTGAAATAAAAAGCGCCTTGTTGCTGCTCCCTATCTGAAAGTTCCTTACCAGCGTCCTTAAAACGGCAATAGTCGAGCAGGTGATGGATGATCTCAAAGCGCGGATCCTCTTCGGTTTCGAGTTCTTCTTCCTGTTCGTGTTTAGGGAGAAGCATCTTGCTTTTTAGCCAAAGCAAGGAGGCTGTTGTTCCGATAAATTCAGCGCCGTCGTTGACATTGGGATTCATTTGCTCTTCCCATCTCTGCAGATACTGCTCGGTTATTTTACGCAAAGGGATTTCATAGATATCGATTTCACTCTTGTGAATCAGATGCAGCAGGAAATCGAGCGTTCCTTCAAAAATGTCCAAAGTATATGTGGGTGAGTCTAGATTTTTCATAGAATTCAGAATACAAAAGTGAGAATTCCAAATCCAATACAAAACGATAAGATGTAACAAGTGCCCTTAAAAAATTAAAAAAATGCGCAGCATTTGTAGTCCAGACAAATTCTGCGCATTTAAAATGCTTGAACGAAATTAGCTTAATGAATCATCCGCAATGAACACAAAAATATTTTGTTATAATATCTTTTTGATATAGTGAGTTTTAACGAAATATTTTAAAGGAGCACCCTCGTGAAATTAAAAAACGTTCTCTCTATCCTCTCGACTGCAGCACTGTTGTATTCGTGCGAGCTGTTCGCTGGACAGGCTGATCTTTTACAAGATCAGGACATCAATACGGTTATGCAGCAAATTTTAGGTCAACATGTCGGACAAAATGAGATAAATAAACAGACTTTAAAAGACTCATTCACAACATTCTTCGAGCAATTTGATCCCCATCATATCTATCTACTTAGGGGCGAAGTGGCCCCATTCACAAATATGAATAACGTAGATATGACAGCGTTGCTAGAGCAATACAAACACAACGATTATTCGATCTATAAAAAAATAAATCTCGTTGTGGAGCAGGCTATTTTTCGTGCGAGAAGATATCGAAAGGAGTTGGAGGTCGATCCTACACACTTGCTTGAGCAGACTAAACGAGAGATGAATGGGGGTGCGCCGCCTTATCAGCTCGATGTAAATGGTGTTTACGCGAAAGATATCGCAGAGCTTCAAAAGCGTATTCGATTAGATGTCATCAGCTATCTTCAAGAAGAGATGCAGCGTTTTGGCATTGCAGAAGTCATGAACCATCCACAAAAGGCCATAGACCTCTATGAAAGCAATGCGCGCGCATTTGAAAATACCTATCTTTTTACAAACGAGGCAGGAAGCCCTTTACCATTTGCTCAGCAGCGTAGTTTGTTTGTGACACATATATTGAAGTCCCTCTCGAGTAATCTGGACTCACATACCCGATTTTTTGATAAAGCGGAAGCGTATGACATGAAAGTACGTCTTGAGAAGGGATATGAGGGGCTTGGTCTCTTATTGCAGCAAAAAATTGAAGGGATTTTTGTGTCGGGTTTGATACCGGATGGACCAGCTGCAAAAAGTGGTTCGATCAAAGTAAACGATCAAATTGTGGCAATCGATGGAGATGCTGTGGAGGGCAAAAACTTCAAGGATGTACTTGTAGGATTGCGCGAAAAAAACACCCCAGTTGTTGCTTTGGATATTATGAGGGACGATAAACCTATGCATGTGCAGTTAAGTCGTGGGCAGATTACGCTCAATGAAGGACGCGTTGAAAGTTCTTTTGAGAAGTATGACAATGGAATCATTGGTGAGATCACTTTACATATGTTTTATCAAGGCGCGAATGGAGTATCAAGTGAAAATGATGTGCGTCAAGCGATTACAAAACTGAAAAGTCAAGGGAATTTGAAGGGGTTGATTTTAGATTTACGCGATAATACAGGCGGTTTTTTGACTCAAGCTGTCCAAGTGGCTAGCTTATTTATCTCTTCAGGAGTTGTTGTGATTTCCAAATATGCGGATGGCTCGGAGGAATTTTTTCGGGACCTGGAGGACAAGGAAGCGTATAGCGGACCATTAGTGATCTTAACATCAAGGGAAACGGCTTCTGCTGCCGAAATTGTCGCGCAATCGTTGCAGGATTATGGTGTGGCGCTTATTGTGGGTGATGAGCACACCTACGGAAAAGGAACGATTCAAAGTCAAAATATTACAGCTGAAAATACCGATACAGCGTCGCCATTTAAAGTCACGGTGGGTCGATACTACACAGTTTCCGGCAAAACACCGCAAATGCAAGGTGTTAAGGCGGACATCGTCGTGCCTAGTCAATTTTCCTTTATGCGAATAGGTGAAGAGTATTTGGATCATCCCATTCGCCCAGACTCCATTGATCCGGATTACAATGATCAGTTAGCTGATGTCAGTTCAGCCGATAAAGGATGGTATTTAAAGCATTACACACCCTTTCTGCAGCATAAAATGGACACTTGGGCAAATAGTCTACCCACCCTAAAGAAGAATAGCGCCACGCGTATCGCGCAAAACAAGGACTACCAGAGATTTCTTCTAGCAATCAAACAAGAGAGCGAAGAAGATGCTTCAGGTAAAGGGACCGTATCGAGGAATGTGCCCCCTGAAAGTTTTGATGATTTACAGATGCAAGAGGCTGTGAACATCGTAAAAGACATGATAGCACTTCAAAGTCAGAAACAGGCTTCAGCTGCTGTGACACCGGCATCCCCAAATCAATAGAATCATATTTCTGAGGGAAACGATAAATAGTCTACAAAATGAGTTGCGGATAAATGGCCATTTTGGATATCGTTTCTTTCGTTATGGCTAGGTAGCTCAGTCGGTAGAGCAGAGGACTGAAAATCCTTGTGTCGCTGGTTCGATTCCAGTCCTGGCCACTTGAGTGGATATAAGCTTGTTTTATATCCACTTTTTTTTGCCGTTTTTTTGCCGCAATGCATACCTATCCTAATACCGTGCGTTCCCTTCAATATCTTTATTATATTTGCTAGCCAAATTATTCTCAGAGCGTAAGCTAAGTTGAGGAGTCATGGCAAGGCGAAGCAAGAAGGTAGCCATGGCGTCTCGCCCTGGTGCACAGGGCGGGACGCCCTGGATACCTTCTTTTGCGTTAAAGCGAAGGTCGCGAAGAAGAGATTAAAGCAAGGCGAAGCCTGAGAAGGTAGCCAGGGCGTCTCGCCCTGTGCACCAGGGCGAGACGCCCTGGCTACCTTCTTGTTTTGCGTAAGGTGAGTCATTAAGTCTAAATTTAAAGCCGGAGCTTTGAAGCGATTGTTTTTCTTAATCGCTTCAATATGTGAGGTGATTAATGGAATGGATTTGGCAACAGCCTAACTGGCCAGATTTTATTTGGAAAACAGAAGATTTACTTCCTTTTCTCAGCAAAGCTCGATTAGAATAAGGAAAGCTTTTAGGTAGTTGGTAGGCTGCATTATTTCCCACAGGTTACTCAGGCTTCTTGCGCATACAAGTAGGCGAGTGGCGAAGTGGAGAAGACCCCAAGCAAAGATCGAAGCACAAGCTATGATCTGAATTGGGATGTTTTGGTGGAGAAGGAAGATGTATAGACTATTGCCCAAAAGCTCGGTCTATTTCGTGACCTCTCAGGATTTGGCTAAGTAAAACTGAAATACATCCATTATTGCTTCGCTGTAGAGGATCAATTCTTTCCTTTACATTACTATTTAAATCACTTTCGATCGCTTCATTTGAAGTTTCGTAGAGAGACTCTATATCACAATTGAAACATTCATTAATTGAAACTTCACCGTTTAAAAATGGTTGATATTTATCGATATTAAAGATCTGTTCATGCTTGGCTCCTTGCTTTATGATGAGGTGCATGCCTGATATTTTAGGCGATGATAGATAAGTAGAAACCAAACTCCAATTATCTCTTAAAGGAATGAATTTCATGCGGTCAGCTACGCTAATATAACCAAAAGAGATTTTTTTCAAAACTTTAGCGATCTTGTAGACAATAGAAGAATCAATCAACAGATTTTTTTCATCAATCATTTTATCGATAGAACGAATATGACGGCAAGCGTAAGCGACTTTTATAATATTAGCAAGGTTGTTGGTTACGTAGCTCTGGTTTTGACACATAACCCTTGTACAAACTTCAGTAATAGTATCGATAGAGATAATTCTCGTTATCCCGTGGACTGTATATTCCACATCTTGACCATTTTTATTCCTAAATGTAATGTTTCTATTGCTCAAATAATTTTGATTAAAAATTTCGATTCGTTGAAACTTTAAGGAGGCGACAGATGAAAGATGTCCAAAGCTAAAGCATTTTAAAACAAACAGGGTAATTCTATAAGTCAAACTCTTTTCTATAATTTGATTCCTTTGGGCAACAACTGCATTGATTGCCGTGATATTCAATTCTGGATTCATATAGCGCTGTTGAGGTGTTATATCCGGATAACGATCTCTGGATAAAAAATCTCTATCAATAGATCTTTTATCTGAAAAAGCATTGATATTTGCGATAAGAGTTGCTAAATCAAAAGTCTGGATGATTTGATCTGGAGCATTTTTTCGTGATTGCACGATGTTTTTTCCGTTCTTTGAATTAGACCAGGTATATTCTTGATCTAATAGCAAATTAAAAATATCTGGTGCTCTAACAGAAACAAAAGACATGAAACCTCGTGGTATATTGTGTATAATATAACTGCATTATATACATAATTTATATTAATGTCAATAATTTTGTTTGTTTCAGCTTTGTTGTGCCGCCAAGTAAAAGGCAGGGCATTCTGATGAGAAAGATTTGACAATTATGAATCAAATTAAAAGCGGTAAAAACTCGTTAGATTTTTTTTTGAATAGGCAAGCTTCTATTTTCCGATTTTTAACTTTTAACCGGATCCGAAACGTACGTCCTTAAAAAGTCATGGCAAGCTGCTGCTCAAGTTTTTTGGCTTGATATCAAAGCGAATGCCAAAGAAGTTAGTAGAAAACTCTTATCCAGCGAAGAGTTGGTGGATTTACTAGATTTAGGGGTACTTTCAAACATTGATAAAAGCCCTAATGGTGAGGAGGTAGAATTTAGAAATTTAGAAGATGTTATCCGAATAGTCAATCCCAGAGGTGTAAAAAGAGGGCGCCCCAGAGAAGATGCGGTTGCCCTATTTTCTCCCATTCTTGATTCAAAGACTTTCTGTGAGAATAAAGAGCCGAAAGCTGGTCAAAATCATCTCGTCCCAGAACCTTTTGGATCTGTTTTAACGAAAAACCAAGCTCTTTAAAAAACAAAATCTGCTGAAGTTGCAAAAGCTCCTTTTCTTCGTAGTACCGGTACCCATTAGAACCGTGGTATGCCGGTTTTAACAGGCCGATTTCCTCGTAGAAATGAAGAGTGCGTATCGTCACTCCAGAGAGTTCACTTAATTTTTTAACTGTATAAACCATCGATTTCCTCATCCTTTAATATCCCTTTGATTTTAAAGGATGCGCCCATTATAAGGAATGACGTATACGTTAGGGTCAAGCAAGTTGTTGTTAAATAAATCTATTGTCAAAATCATGAATACCAACAACAATCTTTTCGGATATCAATTAGGCTCTGCCTAAGATGCGTTACCAAAGATATACTACGTAATTAAAGCGGATTTCTTTTGCGTAATAGACTGGCCGAAACTGCCATAAAACCGTTTAGTTTTTGGCTCTTACCTGATATAATTCTGTAATTCTTGTGAGAGCTGTGACCTATAGAGAGTTTGCGTCACAATCTGAGCTTGTGGCTTGGCAAATAAACAGATTAAGTAAGAGAACCTAAATGTCGAAAAGTAAGAAGATTATTTCCAAGAGACAAAGCATTGTTTCTACAGACTATGCGAAGTTTGTGACACAGCTTAAGAAAAAGATACGATCTGCTCAATTCAAAGCTGCCTTAGCAGTAAATCGAGAGCTAATTCGCCTTTACTGGGATATAGGACGAGAAATCGTTGAAAGGCAAGAGAAGGATGGTTGGGGTTCTGGCGTCATAGATAGGGTTGCAAGGGATATTCAGAATGAATTTCCGGGGATCGAAGGATTTTCCAAGACAAACATAGGCAGAATGAGAGCATTTTACCTAGCATATTCAATTTCCCCACAAGCTGTGGGTAAATTAGAAGAGCTTCCTATTTTCAATATCCCATGGGGACATAACATAGCTATTTTTGAGGGAGTTAAGTCTCTGGATGAGCGCCTTTGGTATGTCAATATGGTTATTCAGGAGGGATGGTCACGCAATGCTTTAGTAGACTCTATTAAAATAAAAACCTATAAGAGGCATGGCAAAGCCATTACCAATTTTCAGGATAGACTACCCGATCCACATTCACGATTAGCTCATGATACCCTGAAAGATCCTTATAACTTTGATTTTCTTGAGTTGGCTAGAGAGCACCTTGAAAAAGACCTAGAAGAAGGGTTGCTCAAGCACGTTGAGAAATTTCTATCTGAGTTAGGTCAGGGTTTTTCCTTTGTTGGTAGACAGGTCAATTTGGTAGTAGGTAACAAAGACTTTTATATCGACCTGCTATTTTATCATTTGAAGCTTAGATGTTTTGTTGTGATTGAACTCTTATGTGGTGCACCACATAATAACTCATATGTTGCGTAGCCATTTATGTGACGTTCATTTCTTCTCATACAGCTAAATTCTTGAAAAATTTCCGTTTCTACACAACATAATTTTACCTCATTCCCTTTTTCTGTTATATAAGAGTTTAGGGGGAAGAACATTATGAACTTATTCAATTTCATTTGGCCATTTATACAAAAGCAAAAATGGATGTTTTCCGCCATTTCGTTGCTTTCATTCATGTGGTTGATTGACACGCTATTCTGGCCGTTCTTTCTTAGAGAAATTGTCGATGTTTTGACAGCCTATGACGAAAACCGCTTCTCTGCTTGGCCATCGCTAAAGCCCATATTGATCTTGGGCGCAAGCGCTTGGATTATCATGGATGGAGGTTTCAGGCTGAGGGACTATTTACAAGCCAGAGCTGTTCCAAAATTGGAAGCAGATATCCGCATGAGCATGTTTGATCATGTGCAAAGGCATTCACCAAAGTATTTCAATGAGCATTTTTCAGGAAGTCTGGCGAATAAAATTGGAGACATGGCGGCGGCAGTCACTATAATTTTTCGCAGTGTTGTGGGGTATTTTATTCCTGCTTGTGTCATTTGCATTGCCACAGTGCTGATTTTTGCACAGGTGAATACCATGTTTGCAATGATTGTTGCAATTTGGATTGCAATCCATTTCATGCTGTGTTGGATCTTTACTTTGAAATGCTCCAAGTATTCCCATGTTCATGGAGAAGCCAGAAGCTTACTTGTCGGCAAAATTGTCGACAGCCTCACCAACAATTTTGTTGTGAATCTTTTTTTTCGTTTCCGTTTTGAAAACAATGAGATAGCTGATTCTCAAAAAGAAGAGCAAAAAGCGAACCAGCGGTCGCAAATCTATTCTGTAAAAATGTTCACTTCTCTGTGCATTGCGCTTGCAGCCGGAGCTTTCACTTTAACCGGGTTCATGATTTTTTATTGGATGTCAGGGAAAATTTCCACAGGTGAAGTCGTCCAACTTTTTTACACAGTGTGGAACGTAAGCCTTGTGATGCTGCGCATCGCGGATATGGCTCCCCAATTTTTTCAAGCTCTCGGCATTGCTACGCAAGCTTTGTCCCTTATGCAGGATCCCCAAGACTTGGGAGACCGCCCGAATGCCCAGGAACTTCAAATTTCAACCGGAGAAATCGTTTTTGACAATGTAGATTTCCACTATGGAGAGAAGAAATTATTCCGAAATAAGCACGTTAGAATTCGAGGCAAAGAAAAGGTAGGACTGGTCGGCTTCACCGGAGCTGGAAAATCCACTTTCATCAATCTGATTCTGAGGTTTTTCCCTCTGCAGAGTGGCAAAATTTTAATCGATGAGCAAGAAATCGCTGCTGTTTCTTTAAAATCATTACGCCGTCAAATTGCGTTGATTCCTCAGGATCCAATTCTTTTCCATAGAACATTACGGGAAAATATATCTTATGGAAATCCCGAAGCATCCGAAGCAGAAATCATTCGGATAGCCAAGCAGGCTCATTGCGATGAATTCATCCGGAATCTTCCGAAAGGATATGAATCCAAAGTAGGAGAAAGAGGGACGAAACTATCTGGAGGTGAAAAACAGCGAATTGCCATTGCAAGGGCGATGCTGGCGGATGCCCCTATTCTTATTTTGGACGAAGCTACCTCTTCTTTAGATTCAGTGACCGAACGCTATATTCAAGACAGCTTGGAAAAACTTATGCAGAACCGCACGACGATTGTGATTGCCCACCGTCTATCCACCCTTTCACGCATGGATAGAATATTGGTATTCGATCAGGGAACGATTGTAGAGGAAGGGACCCATGATTTTCTTCTAAGCAAAGATGGATTATATGCCAGAATGTGGAAGATGCAAGTTGGCGGTTTTTTACCAGATCAGTCAAATCCCCACTCTCACTGATAGTGGTTTTTTTATCTCTTTGCCTTCACTCATTTCCTCTTTTCGTTAATAAGGAATTAGAAGGAAGAATATGTTTGAAAAGATCATCAAGCGTTCTTATTACAGACAAAAGCACCTTAAAGCACCATTATTGGAAGAAAGAATAAAATATCTCCAGTATTGGGATGACAAAGGCAGAGCTTTGAACACCCTTCACGGAATTGCAATCTATCTTCTAAGAATTACCGAATTTCTGCATCTAGAATCTCAAAGAACTGTGAAGCTTGCAGAGATTGACCAGGCAGCAAACGCATGGGCCACCTATCAATACAATCATCCGCAAAAAAGAGGCAAATTTTCAAGGTGTGGAAAAGAGCGTTTTACTTGGTACGCCATAGATTGGCTCAAAAAACTCAATTGGCTAGAGCCTCTTCCTGAGGAAAAGAGCCCTCTTTTTAATCGGATTTTTGAAAGACGTCATGCCCTTCGACGACATACAAATGCGTCGTTTCTGAAAGAGCGACTCCTATATCTGCAAAAATGGGGTGATGATGGGGCTACACTAAATACTCTTCGTTCCATCGCTCATTATCTCTTGGCAGTCATAGACTTCCTCAAATTGGATGAAAAAGATGCTGTCACCTCTAAAGACATCCAAAAAGCAGCGGAAAAGTGGGCAAAGCGTACAACTGGCCATATTTATATGAAAAGAGATTTCTCCAATATCTCTGAGAGACGTTTCAAAAGCGTTGCTACTAATTGGCTAGATATGATGGGAAAGTTAAGACGTCCCAAAGAAAAGACAGATCCATATTTGGAGCCCATCACGCAATATATCGACTATATGCGCAAAGAAAGAGGACTTTCTGAAGAGACTATCTATTCTCGCACCTGTGTCTTAAAAGACTTCTTTAAATCTAGTGGAAAGGGCGTTTCCTTACAGCAAATGACCCCATTGAACATTGATGATGTGCTCAAGAAAAAACACCTTGAAGGTCAGAGTAGACGCTCTATTCAAACATATGCATCAACGTTGAGAACATTTTTTACCTTTGCCGAAGGAAAAAATTGGTGCCAAGCAAGATTAGCCCTATCGATTAAAACATCTCGAGTATATAGACATGAGGCCTTGCCACAAGGCCCTTCGTGGGATGATGTTCAAAAACTCCTAGCAACTACCGAGGGAGATCACCCTACAAATATTCGCGATCGAGCGATCCTTCTGTTGCTTGCAGTTTATGGCCTCCGTTGTGGAGAGGTAACACAGCTATGTCTAGAAGATCTTGATTGGGAAAATGAACTACTTTTCATCCGGAGAACTAAAACTTTAAAGTCTCAGACATTTCCTTTTTCACAAACGGTAGGCAACGCCATTTTACTTTACCTTCAAAAGATAAGACCAAACGAATGCTCTTGTAGAGAGGTGTTTATCGCTCGGCGAGCCCCTTATCGACCTCTCACGTCTTCTGCCATTTTTCAGATAGTTTCCAAACGTTTAAAGCCTTTGGAGCTGAATCTTAAACATCATGGGCCTCACGCATTGCGCCATGCCTGTGCCACACGATTGATAAATGAGGGCATTTCTTTGAAAGAAATCAGTGATCACTTGGGTCATCGCTCTATGGAAAGCTCACGCATCTATGCCAAGGTTGATCTCAGCCAGCTACGTAAAGTGGCTGATTTTGAGATAGGTGACCTGCTATGAAAATTAATGATTTGATTATTAACTACATCGAATACAGGCAGTCGCTAGGAGAAAAATTTCGAACCAACAGCAATTATTTGAAGGCTTTTTCGAGAGCTGTGGGATTGCAAAAAGAGGTAAAAGCCGTTTCTTCAGAAGAAATTTCATGTTTCCTTTATGGCGTAGGGCCAGTTACTTCTGCATGGTTTGCGAAATACACGGCATTGGCTGGCTTCTATCAATACGCTGTAAGCCGAGGATTTCTTGATCGTTCGCCCATGCCTATGGATATGCCTAAAAGGCCTCCTGCTTTCCTTCCTTATATCTATACTCGAAACGAACTCAAGCTATTGTTCGATAGCGCTCTTACTTATCAGAAAAATAGAAGTCATATTCAACCCTATATGATACGTATGTTACTCCTAATCCTCTACAGCACAGGATTGAGGTTGAATGAAGCTCTTTCATTGACAATGAAAAACATCAATCTTTCAGAATTGATCATTAAGGTGGAGCAAACCAAATTTTACAAAAGTCGTCTTGTGCCATTTAGCAGTCAGCTCGCCAAAGAGATTGAAGCCTATCTTAAATGGAGGAAAAAGCAAGAATTTCCCCAAGATCCAGCCGCCCCCTTTTTCTATGGACGAGATGACAAATCTCTCAATAGCGCTACAGTCGAAGATGTTTTTTTGAGGATTCGTAAAAAAGCAGGAATTCAAAGAACTGATAATGCCAGGTATCAACCCCGCTTACACGATCTCCGACATACTTTTGCTGTTCATCGTCTCATGAGTTGGTATCAAGAAAATGCCAATGTTCAACAGCTTTTGCCGACTTTATCCGTCTACATGGGACACACCTATCTGTCGGCGACTTCAGTGTATTTAACAATGACAAAAGATCTTCTGCAAGAGGCTGGCAGGAGGTTTGAAAATTATGCTAGGAGGAACAATAATGGATAAACCTAATTTTCT
>Ga0207102_1123_pt1 | contig 14199 bp, 12 predicted proteins | sample Alteio_BWMinHeat_80_FD_153573 | JGI IMG/M metagenome (GOLD analysis project Ga0207102, IMG submission 153573) | Enriched cells from forest soil in Barre Woods Harvard Forest LTER site, Petersham, Massachusetts, United States -... | ecosystem: Environmental > Terrestrial > Soil > Temperate forest >... | reverse complement strand
AATATCGGTAGAATCTATTTTTTGATAACTATCTTCATTGGTAAATCTTGTATCCATACATGATTTCCTTTTATTTTTATTGATCAAAATGAGAACGATATATTCTGCATCAATTAGCATACCAGCTCCTTGCATCGCTTTCCAAATGAGTGAATAATGCAGACCCTTCAATTTATTTTGTGAAATGACTTTTGCTATGGCGCAATATATTTATACGATGCAAGGTGTGGGTAAAGTTGTCCCACCTAAACGAGAAATTTTAAAAAACATTTGGTTATCTTTTTATCCCGGCGCAAAAATTGGTGTGTTAGGTTTAAATGGCTCGGGTAAATCCACACTTTTAAAAATCATGGCTGGTATTGATAAAGAAATTAATGGTGAAGCAAGACCAATGCCAGGAATTAATATTGGTTTTTTACCACAAGAACCGAAACTCGATCCTCTAAAATCTGTACGTGAAAATGTTGAAGATGGCATGGGTCAAGATATGATTTGGGTGAAACGATATAACGACATTAGTAATCGTTTTGCAGAACCGATGTCTGAAGATGAAATGAATCAATTATTAGAAGAGCAAGGTGAGTTGCAACAAAAAATTGATGCTGCAAATGCTTGGGATTTAGATCGTAAACTTGAAATTGCAGCTGATGCTTTGCGTTTGCCATCATGGGATGCAGATGTGGCAACGTTATCTGGTGGTGAGCGTCGTCGTGTTGCACTGTGTCGATTATTATTATCAAAACCAGATATGTTATTACTTGATGAACCAACCAACCATTTGGATGCAGAAAGTGTTGCATGGCTTGAACGTTTCTTACATGATTTTCCAGGCACTGTCGTTGCGGTGACGCATGATCGTTACTTTTTAGATAATGTTGCTGGTTGGATTTTAGAATTAGATCGTGGTCAAGGCATTCCTTATGAAGGTAATTATTCAAGTTGGTTGGAACAAAAAGAAGAACGTTTAGCACAAGAAGAAAAACAACAAAGCGCGCATCAAAAAGCATTAAAAGCAGAATTGGAATGGGTGCGTTCTAATGCAAAAGGACGACATGCGAAAAGTAAAGCGCGCATGGCAAGATATGAAGAATTAGCATCAAATGAATTTCAAAAACGTGCAGAAACATTAGAATTATATATCCCACCAGGTCCACGTTTAGGTGATAACGTCATTGAATTAAAACATCTCTCAAAAGGTTTTGGTAATAAAATATTGTTAGATGATTTAAGTTTTCAAATTCCGCGCGGTGCGGTAGTTGGCATCATTGGTCCCAATGGTGCTGGTAAATCAACATTATTTAAGATGTTAATGGGAGTAGAACAACCGGATAATGGTGAGATCATCATTGGTGACACCGTTAAATTATCTTATGTTGATCAAAGTCGTGATGCATTAGATGGTAGCAAAACGGTTTGGCAAGAAATTTCAAACGGACAAGAAATCATGACGATTGGTACTTTCCAAATGCCATCTCGCGCTTATGTTGGTCGTTTTAATTTTAAAGGCACGGATCAACAAAAATTTATTAAAGATTTATCGGGTGGTGAACGCAATCGTGTGCATTTAGCAAAACTATTAGCTAGTGGCGGAAATGTTTTATTACTCGATGAACCAACTAATGATTTGGATGTCGAAACCTTACGTGCACTCGAAGAAGCAATTTTAAGTTTCCCAGGATGTATCATGGTCATTTCACATGATCGCTGGTTCTTGGATAGAATCGCCAGCCATATTTTAGCTTTTGAAGATGATAGTCACGTTAACTTTTTCCCGGGTAATTATACGGAATATGAGGCTGATCGCGTGAAAAGATTGGGTGAGGCTGCGAAGGAACCACATCGGGTGAGGTATAAAAAGTTGGAGGCTTGAAACCGCTCACCCTGAGCCCTTCGAGACGGCGCAAAAAACGCGCCTCCTCAGGGTGAGCGGTTTTTTCCGATGACCGCTCACCCTGAGGAGGCGCGTTTTTTGCGCCGTCTCGAAGGGCTCAGGGTGAGCGGTAATCAAACCACAATCATCTTCATCCCATCATTTTGAATCTCTTCAAGATCTGCTTCTCTTAAAACCACTCGTTGCTTATTCCAAAAAATGTCATCTGAATTTGCATACGGAGTTAGCTTGCGATCAAATTCAATACCTACTTCATCTGCTATTTTAGTAAAAGTAACTTTCGTTATTTCTTGTGCATTTTCAATATGTTTAAGTTTGTTAATATATATATTCGAAGGAGTTACGAATTTAAGATTAATCGAGTGTTTTTGAATAACAATGGGTTGATCAATATTATCAATGCTAAAAGCTGCTAATACAGTAATTGTGCCTTTACTATTTTTATAACCATAACTTCCTAAATTATTATGGTAGTGATCAATCGTATAGGGTGAATATCCGAAAGGGGGACTTAACTCATAAATGCGATATTCATGTTTATTATTATCATCATTGTAATTTGTTAAAAGATATTTGTTGTTAGCATACAATACTGTGCCAAAAATATTTTGTAACATTTTATTATTAGAAATCGATTGAATTCGTTCCAATTTTTGCTCGCTAGTTAATGTGTTCGGAGCAAAAAATTTAAAAATAATTTCTTTTGGGCTGTAAAAATTAAATTTATAAAGATAGGAAATGATATTAAAATCATCTTTTACTCTTGAAAGGAATGGACTTTTGTTGATTTGTTTCCAGTTAATCTTTCTAACGCTCGCTAAAGAAACAGCATCATTTAATTGTTTAGCACAATTAAGCAAATCATCTCGTTGCTTAAATTCTTTGAACATTGTTTTCACTAAAGCTGTATAAATGAGGCTTTCAAAATATGAATCATCAAATTTATTAATTAATTTTTTTTCTGCTGCTAATTGAATAAGATCTTTAAGATAGTCTTCAATTGTCTCGTGAGCTTTTGCATTGCTTGCTTCAAAACATTGTGTCCACTTTCGACCCCAATCACTAAATGGAAGATGTTTGATCACCCCAGCAGTTAACAGCATCTTGGATATAGGAGAGATGCTTCTGAGAAGATCAGGTGCGAGTCTCGCAATTTCAAGTAATAAATTATTGAATAATTTATGATGAATTTTCATTTAAATGATTTATTTTTATATAGAAGGCGGGTAGTTTATATATATTTGGTTGTTAATACAACTTCGTCATTGTGAGGAGCGTAGGGTGGATTAGGCGCGTTTTTTGCGCCGTAATCCACCATCATTATTTGGTGGATTACGGCGCAAAAAGCGCGCCTAATCCACCCTACATACCAGCTTTCGCTGGTATGACAATCAACACTTTTCCACCCTCACGCACGGATCATCCTCACTACCTTTCTCAACCTGAATTGTCACATGATTAATTTTAAATTCCTTATGCATGACATCATGAATTTTTTTATGATCCGCATCGGTTAAGGTTGCATTCGGCATAATTAAATGCGCAGTGAGGGCCGCTTCTCTTGTGCTTAATCCCCAAATATGTAGATCATGCACGGTCGTCACACCTGGTAAATTTTCTAAAAATTTGCGCACACCTGCTTGATCAATATATCGTGGCACGGCATCAAGAATGAGAATAACGGAATCGCGTAATAATCCCCAAGTTCCCAATAAAACAATACCAACAACAATCAAACCAACAATTGGATCTATCCAATTCCAATTCGTGAAATAAATGATGATGGCAGAAACGACAACACCTAATAAAATTAAAGCATCAGCCATTAAATGTAAGAATGCACCTTTGATGTTGATATCATCTTTTGCGCCGCTCATGAATAATAATGAAGTACCAAAATTAATGACAACACCAATCAGACCAACAATAATGACGATGTATTCATTAACCTCACTCACATACATTAATTTGTATATTGATTCATAAGCAATGATGGCAGAAGTTGCAACTAAGATGAATGCATTAACAAGTGCTGCAATAATGGTTGTGCGCTTGAATCCATAACTATAACGTTTACGAGCAGGTAAAGAATGTAACCAATTAGCAACCCAGGCAAGCGCTAAACCAAGCACGTCTCCCAAGTTGTGTACAGCATCAGCGAGCAATCCCATCGAATTGGCATATAAGGCATAACCACCTTCTGTGATCGTATAAAGGAAAGTTAATGTCACTGCGATTGCAAATGCTGAATTAAAGTTATGATGATTATGGTCATGTCCATGCCCATGTGAAGAACCATGTGTATGTTGATGAAGATAAACATGAGGATTAAATTGAATACTCATAATAATAATTCCTAATCACGTCTTAAACGTGCATTGCTTGCAAGCGGTGTCGGAAACCATAATGTCGTCCAATAACAAGAGACAATGAATGTGATAATGATAGCAGCTTGTGCGATTGAACTGGCGAACGTTGTCATGAAATGATTTTGTAATGCGATAGTGATGAGTAATAAAGAAAATTCACTCATTTGACCTAAGCGTACACCAATTTCCCAGCTAATCGTTTTAATTTCACCTGATTGTCGTAACAACCAATTAAATACCATTGGTTTTAACAATAAAGCGAATCCTGCAAGCAAACACGCAGGCGCAAAAATCGCATTAAAATGACTGAAATTGAAACTTGCACCGATTGCAAAAAAGAATAAGACTAAAAAGAAATCGCGTAATTGCTTTAAACTGTCTGCGATGTAGACTGAAATTGGGTGAGAAGCGAGCGCAACACCCGCAATGAATGCACCAATTTCTTCCGTCAAACCCATGTAATGACCGAGTTCCGCCATTAATAAACACCAGCCAATTGATAAAATGAAAATGTATTCATGTATGCCATCGAAACGATTTAATAAAGCAGCAAGTACGTAGCGTTGAAAGAAATAAGCAAGAATCAATAAAACGGGAAAAGAAAATAACATCAGTGTGATACTTTGTGATGCGTATTTGTTACCAAGAATTTGCAACGTTAACATGGCGGCAATCGCAATGATGTCTTGTAATAATAAAATACTGATGACTAATTCGCCGGTATGTTGATGATGCAAAATCGTTGTTGGCAATAACTTAAGACCAATAATCGTGCTTGAAAACATACTCGCTAAACCAATGATCAAACTTTCATTGAAAGAAAATCCGAACGTGTAACAAATGATAAATGCAGTCATGAAAAAAATACATGAGCTTGCGAAAGTGATCCAACTCATTTTAAGCAAAGAATGAAATAAGTTTTGTGGTTGTAAGTGAAGACCAACTAAAAATAATAAAAAGATAATACCAACGTCGCCTGCTTGTTGAATGGTCGTACTGTTCGTTACTAATTGTAAACCCCAAGGACCTAACAACGCGCCAAGTACAATGTAAGCGACTAGTAATGATTGTCTTGTAAAAAGAGCAACGGTTGAGAGTAGCGCCGCTCCCGTAAAAATAAGGAAGATGACATGAGAAATCGTATGTAAATCTTCTGTTGGCATCAATCATCCTCTTCAATTAGTGAAACCAATCTTGCATTACCACCCACTGCTGTTGTGTTATTTGAAATCGTACGTTCTGTACAAAGACGTGGTAAGTAATGTGGGCCACCAGCTTTCGGACCTGTTCCTGATAAACGCTCACCACCAAATGGTTGTACACCAACAACAGCACCAATCATATTACGATTAACATAAATATTTCCAATCGGCATGCGACTAGAAATATATTGAATGGTGGCATCAATGCGACTTTCGATTCCCAATGTTAAACCATATTCTGTTTTAATGACAGCTTCTAAGACTTTATCAAGTTCATCACGTTTGTAACGAATGACATGTAAAATGGGCCCAAAAACTTCGCGTGTTAACACACTTAAATCTTTTAATTCATACATGCGTGGTGCGAAGTAATGACCATCTAATTGTTGAGTCATAGGAACTTCTGCAAGTTTAACGGCAATGTCATCCATTTTAGCCGCATGTTTTGTTAGCATGTTGAATGCTTCTTCATCAATGACAGGACCCACATCTGTTGTGATTTCTGAAGAATCACCAACCGTTAATTCTTGCATGTAACCAGCAAGCATTTCTAAAAGTTTGGGTGCAATTTCTTCTTGCACGAATAACACACGTAGCGCAGAACAACGTTGTCCCGCACTATTAAAAGCAGATTGCACAATATCAATAATGGTTTGTTCAGGTAATGCGGATGAATCAACAATCATTGCATTTTGTCCACCAGTTTCTGCAATTAAAGTGGCAATGGGACCTTCGCGATTTGCAAGCGCTCTTTCAATAGATTTTGCAGTTTCTGTTGAACCTGTGAAAATAACGCCATCGGTGCGCGCATCACTGACAAGTTGCGCGCCAACAATGCTGCCATCACCCACGATAAGATGTAATGCTTCTTTCGGAATACCAGCATCATGTAAAAGTTGTATCATTTTAAATGCAACGAGTGGCGTTTGCTCTGCGGGTTTTGCAATCACAGTGTTGCCTGTTACTAATGCGGCAACGATTTGTCCGGTAAAAATAGCGAGTGGAAAGTTCCAAGGACTAATACAAACAATCACACCACGCGGATGTAAACTAAAAAAATTCTCTTCACCAGTTGGTCCAGGTAATTTATTTGGTGCTAAATCAATGCGTGCGCGATAAGCATAATAACGACAAAAATCCGTTGCTTCACGCACTTCTGCAATCGCATCAGGAATACTTCTACCACCTTCATGACAAATCACACCGACAAATTCTGCCATGTTAGCTTCTAAAAGTTCTGCAGCCGCTTCTAATATTTTTGCGCGCTCTTCTATTTTTGTTTGCGCAAAATGACGTGCATAAGTATGCGCTGAAGCTAACGCAGCACTCACTTCTGACTCACTTGATTGATACACGGAACCAATTTGTTGATGAATGCGATTAGGCGAATAAACGGGCGAAGGTGCTCCTTTAAAATTGGTTTTACCATCAATCAATGAGGAAGCAATAAGTGGTTTTTGTATGGTTTGTTTGATTGTTTCTAGTAACGTTTCTCTTTCATCTTTATTTGATAAATCAATTCCAGTTGAACTTTTCCAGTCATGATAAATATCTTTTGGTTTGGGAATGCGTGGATGAGATTTTTCAGTTAATGCGGCAATGCGAGCAACAGGATCTTGAATAATTTTTTCAATCGATGTGTCATTATCTGCAAGTTTATTAATGAATGAACTATTCGCACCATTTTCAAGTAAACGTCTGACTAAATAACCTAATAAATCTTTATGTGTACCGACAGGCGCATAAATTCGACAAGGTTTATTATATTTTTTGGGATCGACAATTTGATCATAAAGCGGTTGACCCATGCCATGTAAACATTGAAATTCGTAATCATGATTAGTTCCTGCAATCGTCATAATTGCTGCAACAGAATAAGCATTATGTGTGCCAAATTGAGCAAAGAAACATTCTGGTTGCGATAATATTTGTCGTGCGCATGCAAGATATGACACATCAGTTGAGTTTTTACGCGTAAAAACAGGATAATCAATTTGTCCTTGCACTTGGCTTAATTTAATTTCAGCATCCCAGTAAGCACCTTTAACAAGTCGCACCATGATGCGTTTTTGATATGTTTTAGAAAGTGCACTCAACCAAGCTATCACTTCGCGCGCACGTTTTTGATAAGCTTGTACGGCTAATCCAAATCCTTCATAACCTGAAAGTGATGGATCACTAAAGACAGCTTCAAAAATATCAAGCGATAAATCGAGACGATCCGCTTCTTCTGCATCGACTGTTAAACCAAGATGATAATGCTTTGCAAGTTGCGCGAGCTCTAAAAGTTTTGGTGTTAATTCTGTCATGACACGTTTTTCTTGTGAGTATTCATAACGTGGGTGTAGCGCTGATAATTTAATAGAGATACCTGGATTTAAAAAAGGTTTATTTGATTTTGCAGATTGACCAATTGCCTCAATCGCATGAACATAAGCATCAAAATAATGAGCTGCATCTTGTTTCGTGCGAGCAGCTTCTCCTAACATGTCATAAGAATAACGATAACCATGCTCTTCTAAACTTTGTGCTCGTTTCAAAGCGGCTTCTATCGTTTGACCCATCACAAATTGATTACCGATTGCTTTCATCATTTGTAAAATGATGGGGCGAATGACGGTTGCACCCATGCGACTAATGGTGCGAGATAAGGTATGCGATAGCGTTCTATCATACTCGCGAGACGGTGCATAAATCTTACCAGTGATTAATAAAGACCAAGTCGCTGCATTAATAAATAAAGGTTGTTGATAATCTAAATGATTTTTCCAATTAACAGTTGAGAGTTTGTCACTAATAAAACTATCCATAGTGGCTTTGTCGGGGATACGCAACAAAGCTTCCGCTAAACACATGAGCGCAATGCCTTCATCAGTCGATAAATCGTATTGATGTAATAAAGCATCAATTTTGCTTTGATTTTTTTTATGCTCGCGTGTTTCTTCTACAAGCGCACTCGCAAGTTTGCTAATGCTTGCTAATTGATCAGGTGGCAAAGTCGCTTCTGGAATCAGAGAATTTAAAGCAGTAGTTTCATCCATTCGGTAAGCATTTATGATAGACTCACGCAAATTCATAAATGATGGCGCACGATAATTTATAGACATGGGGCTCTCTTCAATTATTAGTATATGGTTTTCGTGACCCTATTTTATTAGAAACTCAGCTTTTGACTAGTGAAAAATGATGAAACACATAACGACACTTTCCAAACGTTTTCGTGGCTTATTACCGGTTGTAGTTGATGTCGAAACAGCTGGGTTGCTCGCACAAACGGATGCTTTATTAGAAGTTGCAGCGGTCACGATCGAAATGACCGCTGATGGCTTATTAAAACCAGTGCAAACCTTTTGCTATCATATTGAACCATTTAATGGTGCACGAGTGGATCCTCAGGCACTCGAAATCACTAAAATTGATCCCAAACACCCATTTCGTTTAGCTATTCCAGAAGCTCAAGCGATACACCGCATTTTTTCCATGGTGAGAACAGAGCTTGAGAAAACGATGTGTTATCGCGCGGTCCTGGTTGGGCATAATGCGTGGTTTGATTTGAGTTTTATTTTAGCTGCTGCAAAGCGATCGCAAATTAATCCCATTCCATTTCATCAATTTACAACGATTGATACGGCATCATTAGGGGCGGTTGCCTATGGCGAGACAGTGCTCGCAAGAGCTGCAAGACGTGCACGTATCTCGTTTGATGTGGAGAAAGCTCATTCCGCTGCTTATGACGCGGAAAGAACAGCGGAATTGTTTTGTCAGGTGGTGAATAGGTTTTGATTAGGAATAACCGCTCACCCTGAGCCCTTCGAGACGGCGCAAAAAACGCGCCTCCTCAGGGTGAGCGGGTTATTTTACAACCCTTCCGCTTCACTCGCCAAGAAATGCGCAATACCTTCAATCGTTGGCTTAATACCAGTTTTACCTTTAGTCCAACCAGCGGGACAAACTTCACCATGTTGTTCATGAAATTCCAACGCATCAATCAAGCGCAAAAGTTCATCAACATTACGACCTAATGGCAAGTCATTAACGATTTGTGAACGCACAATGCCTTTCTTATCGATGATAAATGCACCACGTAATGCAACATTCGCAGTAGGATGTTCAACACCATAAGCTTGGCAAATGGCATGGTTAATATCAGCGATTAGAGGATATTTCACAGGACCAATACCACCATTAGCGACTGGCGTATTACGCCATGCATTATGGGTAAATTGTGAATCAATCGAAATACCCATTACTAAAGTATGACGAGATTCAAATTCTTTAATACGATTGTCGAGTGCAATTAATTCAGAAGGACAAACAAAGGTAAAGTCTAGCGGATAAAAGAAGATAATCGCGTATCGGCCATTCATTTCTTGATGTAAATTAAAGTCATTTTTGATTTCGCCATTTGCAAGTACTGCAGCAGTCGTAAAATCAGGTGCTTTTTTTCCAACGAGGATACTCATATTAAAACCCCTTAATGTTCAAGATGTAAAATGGCCGGTAGTATACACTCACTACACCTTAAGATGCGAATGATAACGAGCCTGTCATTGCGAGCCCTTCGAGACGGCGCAAAAAACGCGCCTCCTCAGGGTGAGCGGTTTTCCTATAACCCGCTCACCCTGAGGAGGCGCGTTTTTTGCGCCGTCTCGAAGGGCTCGCAATGACAGGCTCGCACTCCTCACCCTTTAAGGAAATAGATAATGAGTAAAACCAATGCAGTTGCTGCCGCAAGTGGATGAATAATTGCAAGTGCTTTCGGAATGGGTTTTTTACTCATATCAATGGTAAACATCGTTAAACCACCAAGCGCTGCAAGCACAAAAATAACGAGACTCGTTAAGAGTAGCGTATTGGCATGACCTTGATAATAGTAATAAATCACAATCACAAGTGCAGTCGCAGCTATTAGCCCATGAATGAATACAACTGGTTTTGGTGTCGGTTGATTTCTTAAAACAGCAGTTACCACGATTAATCCAAACATTGCAGCGATGATAAATAAAATAATTGCAGTAGCTAACATAACACCTCCATGTGTTGTCATTTAAATCATCATCCAAACTAGCTTTATTCTGATTGCTAGTCAATTATCCTAAACATCTGTTAAAGTACCGATTGCTTTACAGAATCAGGAATAAACCATGTTGTGGGTGTTGTTGTTTCTCGGTATTTGTATGAATGCCGCTGCACAATTATTATTAAAAGCAGGTATGAATCAAATCGGTTATTTTGACTTTAGTGTTGCGAATGCTTGGCCTATTTCTCTAAAAGTCGCAACCAGTATGCCTATCATTTCAGGTCTCTTTATTTATGTTTTTAGTGTCATGTTATGGTTATTAGTTTTGTCTCGACTTCCTGTCAGCGTCGCTTATCCCATGGTTAGTCTTGGTTATATTTTAAATGCCATTACGGCTTATTATTTATTTGCAGAACCTTTTTCTTCAATGCGAATCTTAGGTATTTTTATCATTATTGCAGGTGTTTATTTGGTAGCGCGTAGCGCTTAACAATCACAGGGAACACAATATGTCTGATACCTTTTTACCTTTTTCAAAACCGATGATTAGCCAAGCAGCGATTGATGAAGTCGTTGCCTGTTTACAAAGTGGATGGCTCACAACGGGTCCAAGAGTGCAGCAATTTACTGAAGATTTAAAAACTTATTTTAATGCGCCTCAAGTCTTGACCGTCATGTCAGCAACGGCGGGTTTACATATGACTTTACTCGCTATGGATTTAGAAGAAGGCGATGAAGTCATCACAACACCACTTACTTTCGCAGCAACATTAAATGCCATTGTATTAGCAGGTTTAAAACCGGTCTTAGTCGATATTGATCCGCAAACGTTTAACATGGATTTAAATCAATTATCTCAAGTATTAACACCGCGCACACGCGTGATTTTACCTGTGCATTTTGCAGGTTTACCCATTGATCTTGATGTGCTTTATGAATTTGCAGATCAATATCAATTACGTGTTTTAGAAGATGCAGCTCATGCAATAGGCAGTGAATATAAAGGTAAACGTATCGGTAGTTTTGGCGATACTCAAGTATTTAGTTTTCATCCAAATAAAAATATAACAACGGGCGAAGGTGGATGTGTGGTTACTCGCGATGAAAAAATCGCAGATCAAATTGCTCGTTTACGTTTTCATGGTATGGATAGGTCAGCGTTCAATCGTTACGGCAAAAATGGTTCGCAAGATTATGAAATTGTTTTACCCGGCTACAAATCGAACATGACGGATATTCAAGCCGCTTTAGGTATTCATCAGTTAAAAGAATTAAATCGTTTTATTGAACGCAGAACAGAACTTGCGACGCGTTATCAAGAAGCTTTATCTGATTGGCCACAATGGACATTACCAAAAGAACCTCATTATATGCATAAACATTCCTGGCATATTTATACGCCGCTTATTAATGAAGAAGCAGCAGGAATGAATCGTGATGATTTTATGCGTTTAATGAAAGAAAAAAATATTGGTACGGGTTTGCATTATCGTGCAGTGCATTTATATCCTTATTATCGACATGCGTTTCAATTTAAACGCGGACAATTTCCACAGGCAGAAAGTATTTGTGAACGAATTGTCAGTTTACCTTTATTTCCAAGTATGACAGATGCGGAACTCGATCGCGTGTTGGATGTGATGTATGAGGTTTTTAATAAATAATGTTATACCAGCGAAAGAAAGACGCTGTCATGCCAGCATGTTTTTAGCTGGCATCCAGAGCCTTTCATAATATTAAATAAAGACACTGGGTGCCAGCTAAAAACATGCTGGCATGACAACGCGGAGAACACAACAATGAACATCTTCATCCTCGGTGCAAATGGTTTTATTGGTAGTCATTTAACTGAAACCATCCTTGCTAAAACTGACTGGCAAATAACAGCGATTGATTTAACCGATGATAAAATCAAAAATGCATTATCACATCCAAGAATTAATTTTTTATTAGGTGATATCACCAAAGAATCATCCTGGATTGAAACACAACTTAAAAATGCAGATGTTGTTTTACCATTAGCAGCGGTAGCAACTCCTGCCACTTACGTACAAAATCCGATGCGTGTCTTTGAATTAGATTTTGAAACGAATTTAGAAATTGTAAGATTATGCGCGCAACATCAAAAGCGTGTCGTGTTTCCCTCAACTTCAGAAGTTTATGGCATGTGTCCCGATTCAGAATTTGATGAAGAAACGAGTGTATGTGTGACAGGACCTATTGCAAAAGAACGTTGGATTTATTCTGCATCAAAACAATTATTAGATAGAGTGATTTTCGCGCTCGGTCAACATCAAGGATTATCATACACATTATTTCGACCATTTAATTGGTATGGTCCACGTTTAGATAATGTTCATAATGCTAAGCCTGGTGGTTCGCGAGTGCTTACGCAATTCATTGGTAATATTTTACGTTGTGAACCAATTTATCTCGTGAATGGTGGTGAACAAAAACGTTGCTTCACTTATATTGATGATGGTATCGATGCATTGATGCGGATTATCGAAAATAAAAATTCATCTGCACACAATAAAATTTTTAATATTGGTAATCCAACAGAAAATATTTCAATAAAAAAACTTGCAGAAACTTTATTACAAATGATTAGCAATCATTATCCTGCTTATCAAAGTCAAGCAAACAAAGTTGAATTAATTACAACGAGTGCAAAACAATATTTTGGTGAAGGTTATCAAGATGTTTCATTGCGTGTGCCATCAATCAAAAGAGCGCGTGAACATTTACAGTGGCAGCCTAATATTGATATCACTTCCGGCCTACACAAAACATTAGATTTTTATTTACGAACTTAAAAAATGGAAAACGTCATTGCGAGGAGCGCAGCGACGAAGCAATCCAGGCACAAGTGCGAAGCATAAATTGTAAACGATTACAATTGTACGCTACGCTCCAATTGCCTGGATTGCTTCGTCGCAAAAAACGCTCCTCGCAATGACGTTAACAAACCTCTCTCTGCTCTGCAGGAATTCGATGTATCTGTGCACCCAACTGCGATAATTTTTCTTCTATACATTCGTATCCGCGATCAATATGATAAATCCTATCGATACTTGTCTCACCTTCCGCTGTGAGTCCCGCTAAAACTAAACTCGCAGAAGCTCTCAAATCAGTTGCCATCACTGGTGCGCCATGTAGGAAGTCAACGCCGCTACAAATCGCCGTATTTCCCTTTAATTCAATTTTCGCGCCCATGCGTTGTAATTCGAGTACATGCATAAAGCGATTTTCAAATACAGTTTCTGTAATCACACCAGTTCCTGCGGCGATCGTATTGACTGCCATCATTTGTGCTTGCATATCAGTTGGAAAAGCAGGATAGGGTGCCGTACTCAAATTAACAGCACGTGGACGTTCACCATTCATATTAAGTTGTATCCAATCCGCGCCCGTATCAATTTGCGCACCTGCTTCTTCTAGTTTAATCAACACGGATTCTAAAATATCAGGACGTGTATTTTTAAGCTTGATTTTACCGCGAGTAATGGCAGCAGCCGCGAGATAAGTCCCTGTTTCAATGCGATCAGGCATGACATGATAAAGTCCGCCACCTAATTGAGCGACACCATCAATCACAATGGTTGCAGTCCCAGCGCCCGAAATTTTAGCGCCGAGTGTATTTAGAAAATTAGCAAGATCTTCCACTTCAGGTTCACGCGCGGCATTGCGAATGATTGTTTGACCTTTCGCAAGCGC
>Ga0207102_1132_pt1 | contig 14232 bp, 10 predicted proteins | sample Alteio_BWMinHeat_80_FD_153573 | JGI IMG/M metagenome (GOLD analysis project Ga0207102, IMG submission 153573) | Enriched cells from forest soil in Barre Woods Harvard Forest LTER site, Petersham, Massachusetts, United States -... | ecosystem: Environmental > Terrestrial > Soil > Temperate forest >... | reverse complement strand
CATTTGTGCAAATTGTTATGGCCAGGGTGCTTTCCCAACCACTCAGGGTGTATGGGCACCTGTGAATGGAACGGGTTCGCAAGGTTGTAATCTGGCTGCTGTAAAAATCGCTTTTAACTACGCCGGAGTGGGGGCTGATCCGAAATCGCTTATTGATGGCCGTTATGACAGTATGGGCTGTGTTCCACTGCAGGTACTTTTAAAAGATACCCTGCATAATGCAAAACTATATATCTGGCACTTCGACGATGGTTCACCCGATACTGCTACTTTAGCGTTCCAGGTATTGCATACTTATTTTGCAATTGGTACTTATCGTGTGCGACTGATTACAATAGATTCTGCAACTTGCAATATCAGTGATACTGCTTATCTGGATATCCTGGTACGAAACGATAAGGCTACTCTTGGATTTGATATTATTAAACAACCACCCTGCCAGTCGCTCAACTACCTTTTCACAAATGTTTCAACACCTCCTGCCGGTAAACCATTTTTGCCCGGATCATTTACCTGGTATTTTGGTGATGGAACAACGTCACCGGGTCTGAGTCCGGTCCGGCATACTTATGCAGCTCCCGGAACATATCAGGTTCAACTGGTATTAGTAGATACAAACTATTGTAATTATCCGGATACTTCGACCCAGTCATTAAGGGTTTCACCCTTTGTAAAAGCTCAGTTTACCGTACCCAATGGCTGCGCTCCGTATACAGCGTTTTTCAATAATACTTCCCTCGCCGGACAAACATTTCTCTGGAATTTTGGAAATGGCAGCTCTTCAAGCCAGGAAAATCCGAGCACTATATATCCGGATACCGGCACGTACACCATTACACTCCTGGCAATAGATTCCAATACATGTAACATCGCAGATTCAACTATTGGTTATGTTCATGTATATCCCAAACCAATTGCAGGTTTCAGTTTTTTACCTGTTCCGGCACAGTATAATACACCAACTGTATTTAACAATTTTTCTTCCGGGGCTACCAATTATGAATGGCTTTTTGGTGATGGAGATTCAACAATTAAAAACAACCTGGATACGACTGTCCACCAGTACCAGTCGACAGGTTCTTTTAATGCTTGTCTTGTTGCTTTCAATCAGTTTGGGTGTTCCGATACAGTATGTCATCCTATAGAAAGCCTGATCAATCCATTATTAGATGTTCCCAATGCGTTCACACCCGGAAGATTTGGCCAAAACAGTATTATAGTGGTGAAAGGTTTCGGGATTGCTTCGATGGACTGGAAAATATATAATCGCTGGGGGCAGGTAGTATTTGAGTCCAATAATCCTTCCACGGGCTGGGATGGAACGTACAGAGGTGCATTACAACCCATGGATGTTTATGCGTATACGCTCGAAGCGACATTCTTTGATGGAACCAAAACCCGGCGCAAAGGGGATATAACACTGATACGCTGAACGCCGAACGCGTAACGCCGAACACGTAACGATGAATGCGAAACGCCTTATGAGTGAAAATTTTTTTGACAACCAATATAATTTAAAATATAAGAATGATTGATTTATATCAACAGAAACAGAATTGATACATTGGATTTAAGGATTAGGCGTTGCGCGTTAAGCGTTAAGCGTCTTGAAGATATTATTTAACAGTTTTCATTTCAATGAACCCTTCATCTTTGCACACCATAAAAAAAATCAGTTTGTTGAAAAAACGGCTATTTTCCTTTTTTGTTCTTGCATTTGTTTTCCTTCATGTTTCAGCACAGACTGAAGTTCCTAACCTGGAATTCATTGAAAACAAAGGGCAGTGGGATTCGCATGCACTGCTGAAAGCAAATATTGGAAACGGCAGTTTATATTTTCATAAAAGAGGAATTACGGTGGTACTCCATAACAATGCGGAAATAAATAAACTGGTTGCTGCACATGCCCCTTTCACCAGGTCAGATACTACCGGTCACCCTGCTATACAAAGAACTAAAATGGGCCGACCTACCCTCCTTCGTTCCCATGCGTATTCAGTAAATTTTCTGAATATGAATGAAGCCACTGAAATTATTCCGGATAAACCCCTGGACACTTATAATAATTATTTCATTGGAAATGATTCAACCAAATGGGCCAGGAACTGCCGCATTTTTCAGGGAGTCACCTATAAAAATATTTACCCCGGCATTGATCTTCGCTATTATACAGATAATGGTAATCTGAAATACGACCTAATCATACATCCTGGCGCTGATCCGAATAATATTGCCATGCAATTCGAAGGGCTCGACGGGCTAACGGTGACAAATAACCGCTTGTTATTGAAAACATCTGTAGGAGATGTGAAGGAAATGGAACCCAACTCCTACCAGACAGGTGATAACCGAAGAGAAACTGTGCCGGTAAAATACCGCATTTTTAAGGGTAATGTGGTTCGGTTTGACATCAGGAGCTACAATAACAAGCAGGTACTCGTTATTGATCCGACACTTGTATTCTCCACTTTTACCGGTAGTGTCGCATCCAACTGGGGTTTTACAGCTACGCCTGGCCCCGATGGAACTTTTTTTGCCGGAGGCATAGTATTCGCAGATGGTTTCCCTGTTTCACCAGGCGCTTATCAATCGAATTTTCAGGGAGGTTCATTCGATGTGGGTATAATGAAATTCAGCAGCAACGGACGAAACAGGATATATGCTACTTATATAGGAGGTGATGCCAATGAAGCCCCGCACAGTATGTACTCTGATCCACAGGGAAACCTGGTTGTGATGGGACGTACTTATTCTCAGAATTTCCCGCATAATGCCTTTTTTGGCAAACCCGGTTTTTGCGAATTGTTTGTTGTTAAACTAAATACTACCGGAACAGGACTTATAGGTGCTGCCCTCATAGGTGGAAGTAATTATGATGCCGTAAATATAGAAGATCAGTTAAATCAGGAAAATGGCGAGAATGATGTTGCCATATCTCTCATAAAAAATTATGGTGACGATTCGCGCAGTGAAGTTATCCTGGACGGATCCAATAATATTTTAGTAGCAACCTGCTCCCGGTCAAAAGATGATTTCCCAGTTACTCTAGGTGCGTTCCAAACAACTTTTGGTGGTGGAAAACAGGATGGCGTTGTTTTAAAACTTTCGCCTGACTGCCGTCAGTTGATCTGGGCAAGTTTTCTTGGCGGATCTGGTGAAGATGCATGCTTCGTATTAAAAATAAATCCCCTTACAAATGATATTTATGTTGCCGGTGCTACCAATAGCACAGATATGAATGGGAATAAAACCGGTGTCATGCAACCCGGTTACGGGGGAGGTATAAGTGACGGTTATATTTCTATTATCAGCAGTGATGGCAGTACTTTAAAAAAGACAACCTATTTGGGGACTTCAGGATTTGATGCGATATATGGAATCGAATTCGATAAAAAGGGTTTCCCTTATGTAATGGGATCTACCACGGGCAAATGGGTAACGACATCAAATGTTGCTTTTATCAACCCGGGTGCTAAACAATTTGTTGCAAAATTGCAACCTGATCTTTCTGCATATGTCTATTCAACAACATTTGGTTCTGCAGCTCCCAATCCCAATATTTCACCTGTAGCCTTCCTTGTTGATCGTTGTGAAAATGTATATGTTTCAGGATGGGGCGGATGGCTCTATGCAGGTGCTGATCCGTACGGTTTAGCAGGAACTGCCGGTATGCCAATTTCACCAAATGCAATTAAAAAAATAACCGATAACAGGGATTTCTATTTTATCGTCATACAAAAAAATGCATCCGCCTTACTATATGCAACTTATTTCGGGCAAATGGATGGTCCCAGAAGTATCAGTGAGCATGTGGATGGAGGAACAAGCCGTTACGACAAACAAGGAGCCATTTACCAGGCGATCTGTGCAAACTGCGCAGGTAATAGTCTCACACCATTCCCAACCTCGCCGGGTGTATGGTCACCCAGAAACGGAACAGGAGGAGAAGGATGTAATCTTGCAGCTGTAAAAATCGCATTTAATTTTGCCGGCGTTTCTGCTGATCCCCGTTCTCTGATTGATGGACGATATGATAGTTCGGGTTGTGTGCCTTTACAGGTTCTTTTTGTTGATACAGCCCACAACGGTAAAAAATATATCTGGAATTTCGGAGATGGTTCACCTGACACTTCCATAACCGGTTTCCAGGTTTTGCATACTTATACAACTACCGGATATTTTCATGTTACGGAAGTTGCTATTGATTCCAACAGTTGCAATACAGCAGATACAGCTTATCTGAATATACGAGTAAGAACAGACCGGGCCATCATTGATTTTGATATTGCCAAAGCCGGATTATGTACTTCACTCAGTTATAATTTTACCAATACATCCATTCCTCCGCCAACAAAACCATTCCAACCAGGAGATTTCACATGGGATTTTGGGGACGGTACCCGTGAACCTGCACCCAATCCTGTTGGCAGTACGAATCATACATATGCTAATACAGGAACTTATATGGTCCGTCTTGTCCTGAATGACACGAGTTATTGTAATTATCCGGATAGTCTAACTGATACATTGAGGGTTTCACCTATCGTGAAAGCCCAGTTTGAAATCAGTGATGGCTGTGCTCCTTATAATGCCAGTTTCAATAATACATCCCTGGCTGGTCAAAAATTCATTTGGGATTTTGGTGATATATCATCACCATTTAATCAATCCAATCTGTCCAATCCAACCCATTTATACTCCGATACCGGAACATATACCATTCATTTGGAAGCCATAGACAGTGCAACTTGTAATATAGTATCCGATACGTCCATAACGATACATGTTCACGGAAAGCCAACGGCCATTTTCAATACAACACCCCAGCCACCGGAGTACAATGTTCCTACCGTTTTTCACAATAATTCAATCGGAGCTACCCACTATACATGGTATTTCGGCGATATTGATTCGACTGTCAAACAATCCGCCGACACAGTGATTCACCAATACCAGTCTACAGGAACGATAAGCGCATGCCTGGTCGCTTATAATCAATATGAATGTGCGGATACCGTATGCCACGATGTTTCGGCACTTGTAAACCCACTATTGGATGTACCCAATGCATTTACTCCTGGAAGGTTTGGAGAAAACAGCATTATCCAGGTTAGGGGATTTGGTATCGTAACTATGAACTGGAAAATTTACAATCGTTATGGCCAGCTTGTCTTTCAATCGAATACGCCTTACTTTGGATGGGACGGAACCTTTAATGGTACTCCTCAACCCATCGGAGTGTATGCTTATACGCTGGAAGCAACTTTTGCAGATGGATCGAAAACAACCAAGACAGGAGATATCACGTTAATTAGGTAAAATGTATCTTTGTAAGTCCTTCTCAGAAACTCTGTACCGATGATGCGGATTCGAAATTTTTTAATGTGCGTTCTAATACAGGTGGCAGGCGGATTAACACTGAAAGCCCAGGACCTTCATTTTTCCCAATGGTTCAATGAACCACTACTGACCAATCCCGCAAATACAGGATTTATTCCGGATGCTGACTACCGCCTGGGTGCAAATTACAGGAACCAATGGTCTACTGTCATGTCAGAGCCTTATAAAACAATGAGTATATGGGGTGATGCACAGGTTTTTCGTAACAGGATCCAGTCCGGCTGGCTGGGACTTGGAGGCGCAATACTCCATGATGTTGCCGGTGCGAGCAGTCTTAGTACCACTGAAGTATATGCTTCTGTTGCTTATCATCAGATGGTAGGATATTCCAGTTTGTTATCTGTTGGTTTTAATACTGGATGGGTAAACAAACAGATTAATGCGGCTAATTTGAAATTTCCTGATCAATTCGACGGAAAGTTTTTCGATACCAATGTGCCTACCATGGTGGTCATTGACAATCCCAATATTAACTACTTTGACATGCAGGTAGGCATGAACTATACATATTTTCCTAATTCCAAAACTTACCTGAATGCGGGTTTCTCCGTTCAGCATTTAAATGGTCCCAGGGAGTCTTTTTTTAATACTGATCCTGCCGGATACAGTGATATTATTTCACCACGTTATATAGGATTCATTAATGGAAGTTTTAAAACAAGTGATATGGTCATTCTGAATCCGATGGCTTATTATACTATTCAGGCAAATGCAAGTGAACTGGTTGCCGGATTTAATGTTCAATATAATTTATCCGGCGATGGTGAACAACAGCTGATCGGAGGTCTGTATGACCGTCCGGGAGATGCCATCATTCCTATGATTGGTTTCGTTTATAAAAATATTCGTATGATGTTTACATATGATGTAACCACTTCTTCCCTCAGACAATATAATAACGGAAACGGTGCATGGGAATTTGCGATTATACGTCCTGGTTACTATCCGGAATATAATGGCGATCAGCATCAGTCTTTATGTCCTTCATTCAAAAACTAACATATTATTTTATACAAATTCTATGAAGAAAATTTTCGGCCTAATGATTATTGGAATGGGAATAATGCAATTCTCCATGGCTCAGGATTCAGATGGAAAGGGTGGTTTTGATAAATCAAAATTATTTTTTGGAGGCGGCCTTGGTCTTGCTTTTGGCACTTATACTATTGTCAATGTATCACCGCTTGCAGGATATCGATTCTCAGAACTGTTTGCTGCAGGTGTCGGTATTAATTATTCTTACTATGGATATAACGACGGGTATTGGAACTACAAGCAGAGTTATTTGGGCATGAGCATTTTTGGAAGGGTATATCCAGTAAGACAGTTTTTTATCCAGGTGCAACCACAAGAAAATTACATGTGGTATACCCAGTCCGGTATCGGATCATACCAGGATCAGCCGACATTAAAATTAAATCAGTTTGTTCCCTCTCTGTTGATAGGGGGCGGAGCAGCTATTCCGACAGGCGGTAATGGTGCAATCACTATCAGTGTGATGTATGATGTACTTCAGAATTACTACTCTCCTTATTATCGCCAGGCTGTGTATGGATTTGGTTATACAATGGGGTTTTAGGAAGGTACAAGAGTATAGGAGTTGAATTTATAATTAGATTCTCACACTCTCACACTTTCATCCTTCTTCAGCTTAATTTATTAAACAACTCCACAGGAGTAGTACAGAAATTTATCGTTTCAATCTGTTCAGGTTGAAGAAATCCCTCTTTCTGCATTCCATTGATAAATTTTAGAAGGTGATTATAATATCCGTCTGAATTGAGGATATATATTTTTTTATTGTGAATTTTTAACTGGTTCCAGGTAAGGATTTCAAACATTTCGTCCATTGTCCCAAACCCGCCTGGAAGCACTATTACTGCATCGCACCGGTCATAAATCATTTTTTTACGTGTATGCATATCCGGAACTACAGCGAGTTCTGTAAGACCCTTATGCTGTGCCTCCCATTCGATAAGCAATTCAGGAATTATTCCCATAATCCTGCCTTCATGTTCCAGCACCGAGTCAGCAAGCGTGCCCATCAGACCCTTATGTCCGCCACCATATACGAGTTTCACTTTAAGCATGGCCAGCAGTTTTCCAAGTTCTTTGACATGTTGTGTAAACAAAGGATTTTTTCCGCTCTGTGAGCCACAAAAAACTGCCACTGATTCAATATTCATAGAATGTTTGCGATTGAGGGAACTAAAATTGAAATTTTAATATTGTATTTCCTAATTTTCTATCACTAATTTCACATTCAGAAATGTCGCCTCTTTTATTATTCTCTTTTGTAGTTGCTTATTTCGTTCTGCTGCTCTTTGTGGCATATCGTACTTCGAGGGGATCAAACAATGAATCTTTTTTCATCGGGAACCGGAATTCCAACTGGATGCTGGTGGCATTCGGCATGATCGGCACTTCATTATCAGGTGTAACATTTGTGAGTGTTCCCGGAGCAGTTGCCAGAGATTCCTTCTCATATTTTCAGATCACGCTGGGATATTTTCTTGGTTATCTCCTGATCGCATATGTCCTTTTGCCTCTTTATTACCGGCTGCACCTTACTTCCATTTACAATTTCCTGAATGAAAGACTGGGTTTTATTTCATATAAAACCGGCGCTGCTTTTTTTATTCTTTCAAGAGTTTTGGGAGCTACTGCCCGACTTTACCTGGTCGTTAATATTTTACAAGAAGCCATTCTTTCAGAATTTCATGTACCCTTCTGGCTAACAACTCTTATTATCCTGCTCATGATTTTACTTTACACATATGAAGGAGGAGTAAAAACCATCGTATGGACCGATACGCTGCAGACAACGTGTATGCTGGGAGGTATGGTGATTTGTGTGCTGTTTATTTTACATCATCTTAATCTGAATCTTTCAGGCGCTTTTCAGGCCATGCAGATGAAAGGATATTCTAAAATTTTCTTTACAGATCCCGACAGCAAGTTGTTTTTTCTGAAACAGATTATTGCAGGAATATTTATTACAGTAACCATGACAGGCATGGATCAGGAAATGATGCAGAAAAGTATCTCTGTAAGAACTCTAAAGGACTCCCAAAAAAATATGGTGGTGTTGGGATTTATCATGCTGGTAGTGATATTTCTTTTCCTTTTCCTCGGCGGGCTATTACATCTGTTTGCTGCATCTGAAAATCTTTCAGTGACAGGTGATCATTTATTTCCGGAACTCGCACTGCATCATATGCCAAATATCATTTCTGTAATATTTATAATCGCCCTCATTTCAGCTTTATTTCCCAGTTCTGACGGTGCGATTACTGCGCTTACCGCTTCATTCTGCATAGATATCCTGGGCATTAACCGGAATCAGAAACTTGAAGAAAACCGAAGGAAAAAAATACGACAGCGCGTGCACCTTGTTTTCATTTTTGTTTTTCTCATATTTGTTCTGATATACAAATGGATTTCCTCCGACAGTATGATTGGTATCATATTAAAAGTCGCCACTTATACTTACGGACCTTTACTTGGACTTTTTTCATTTTCCATTCTCACGCGCCGTAGTCTCCGAAACAAATGGGTACCGCTGGTTTGCATTTTGTCGCCCATTCTTTGTTTTTTCCTGGATAAGTACCAGCAATATTTCTTCGGCAACTTTCATATCGGCCTTGAACTTCTCCTTATCAATGGCATTTTTACTTTTATTGGACTATTTGTAATAAGCCGAAAACCCGCTAACGCATAACGCGTAACGCTTAACGCTTAACGCATAATGCATAACGCGTAACGCTTAACGCTTAACGCTTAACGCGTAACGAGCGGCGGAATCGCAGATAATTGCTGTGCAATTATTTCAGAGGATGTGAAAGTTGAATGTTTAATAACAACATAAACAATTTCCTCTTTCTTTTATTTTATATCAACTATTCCACTTTTACCACAATTTAAAAATATCAGGCGTTACGCGTTACACGTTAAGCGTTACACGTTAAGCGTTACGCGTTAAGCGTTTCGCGTTAAGCGTTAAGCGTTTCGCGTTAAGCGTTAAGGCTTATTTTTGCAAAATGGACTTAATAAACCCTCTGGCACAGGCTTATGCTGAAAAATACACAGTTCAGGAGGACGATATACTTAATGAAATCGAGCTGGCGACACGGCTTCATTCGGAATCTCATATGCTAAGCGGGGCTTTACAAGGTAAATTCCTTGAAATCATCAGCAAATTATTGAACCCGGCTTATATTCTGGAAATAGGTACATTCCTGGGTTACAGCGCTTTATGTCTGGCAAAAGGCCTTAAAGCCGGTGGTGAACTCCATACACTGGAAAAAGATGAGAAGTCCGCTTCGGTTGCCCGTGAAAACTTTAAGAAATCTAAAACAGGGAATAAAATAATTTTGCACACCGGAAATGCGTTAGAGCTGCTTAATAAGATCGATAAGCCATGGGATCTCGTTTTTATTGATGCAGATAAAACCGGTTATATTGATTATTACAATGCATTGTTGCCAAAATTAAAATCCGGTTGTCTGATTTTGGCAGATAATGTTCTGTTTCATGGTCAGGTTTTTGAAGAAGAAGTAAAAGGAAAAAGTGCAAAAGCGATTCAGGCTTTTAATGATATGATTTTGTCAGATAACCGGGTGGAAAAAATGATGCTTACTTTAAGAGACGGACTTTATCTTCTCCGGAAAAAATAATGAGTGCTGATGAATTTAAAACTTAGGATACTGATGATCATGTTACTGCCGGCAGTATTTCTTTCCGCGCAGAGTCCCGATCAGATCAATAAATATATCAATACTTATAAACTCCTGGCGATTGCAGAAATGCAGAGATCGGGTATCCCGGCTTCCATTATACTTGCACAGGGAATCCACGAAACGCATGCAGGTACAAGTGATCTTGTTATCGCATCCAATAATCATTTCGGAATAAAATGCAAGGATAATTGGACCGGTCCTGTGGCATATCATGATGATGATGCAAGAGGAGAATGTTTTCGCAGTTATGCAGCTGCTGAAGACTCCTATCGTGACCATTCTGAATTTCTTAGTCAGAGTCCGCGTTATGCTTTTCTTTTCAGGATAAATCCGGAAGACTATGAGTCCTGGGCCTATGGCTTGAAGAAAGCGGGTTATGCCACCAACATAAAATATTCTCAGATTTTAATTAAACTGATTCAGGACTATGATCTGCAGAAATATAGTCTGATTGCCATGGGCAAACTGCCACCTGAAAAAATAGATTCCGGTGCTCTCGCAAAAGAGCTAAACCGGGAAATAATCGAAGGATTTTTTGATTCAACTCTTCAAAAGCCTACTCTTTCTGCAACTTATCCCGACGGACCATTTAGTATCAATGCAACAAAGGTAATTTATGTGAAGTCAGGCGTTTCCCTGCTTTCTCTTTCAAATCAATATACAATTCCACTGGCACGATTAATTGAATTCAATGAGTTAAAACAGGAAGATGTATTGAACAATGACCAACTGATTTTTCTCCAGCGCAAACGTAAAATCGGATCTACCGCTTATCATATTGTTCAGTCGGGAGAAACTATGTATAATATCTGTCAGACAGAAGGCATCCGCTATGAAAATATTCTTGAGCTCAACCGATTGGAGACAGGAGAAGAACCTGCACCAGGAGAAAAGATATATCTTCAATCAATGGCTAATGCAAAGCCCGTACTTAGAAATGCAGGCAGTGTGAAAACAGGGAATGCTTCTCACTGAATATATTCCATCTTCTAAATAAATTTATGACGACCCTTCAAATCCATGATAAGCTATTCAAACCATATATTTCCGAGGAGGCGATAAGGGAGAAAGTTGTAGAACTTGCTGCTGCACTGGACCATGATTACAAGGATAAAAACCCGATATTCATTGCAATTCTCAACGGAGCTTTCATTTTTGCGGCCGATCTATTCAAATCCCTTACAATCGATGCAGAAATATCGTTTATCAAACTTGCTTCTTATAAGGGTATGAAATCCTCAGGTCAGGTAATAACTGCCGTTGGACTCGACATAGAAATTTTTGACAGGCATGTGGTCATTCTGGAAGATATCGTTGATACTGGCAAAACACTAAATGAATTTCTTCCACAGCTCCGGCATCAGCAGCCTGCCTCCCTTAAGATCGTTGCCCTTCTTCATAAACCGGATGCAACGGTTTATCCGCTTAAAGTGGATTATACAGGTTTTGAAATTCCTGATAAATTTGTTGTGGGATATGGCTTGGATTATAATGGAAGAGGGAGAAATACCGCATCGATTTATCAGCTTTTTGAATAAAAAGCGTTTGTTACCAATAGCATGCTCTGTTACCAAAATATACTTATTGAAAATCCTGCCAGTCATATGGATTGCTTTGTGCTCCTGCCTACAGGTCCGAGGTCAGTACTATTTACGTGGTGAAATAAGGGATGAGCAGAAAAACCCGCTGAGTAATGTCCGGATCAGACTTGCATCCAGCGAATACCTGTATTATTCAGGTAATATGGGAGGATTTGGTATTAACGTTCCCCGCTCCATGGATACAATAACGGTAATAGCGGACGGCTTCTACCCCAGTACAATTCCGGTAAATGCAGATAAATATCAGACTATTGTTTTGAAGGCAAGATTTGCGCCCCCACCGAAGCCCACCAATCGCCTTCTGTCCTTAACCAAAAACCTGTATCCGGAAATGCGTGAACGCTGGACAGTGGACGCAGAAACCTATAGTTCTCTTGTAGAAAATCCGTTCGTGCAGGCAGATAAGTTTCCTGAAACAGGATTTGCTGTTAATATCAATAAAGCTTCTTACAGTAATATCCGGCGTTTTATCAATATGGAAAATATAGTTCCTCCGGATGCAATCAGGCTGGAAGAAATGATGAACTATTTTAATCTTCATTATACTCAGCCCGGGGATGACAGCATGTTCAATTACAATTCGATCATCTCATCCTGCCCATGGAATGCAGAACATGAGTTATTATACCTGAATATTTGTGCAAAAAAAGCCATGCTGGATAAGATCCCTCCGGCCAACCTGGTTTTCCTCATAGATGTTTCAGGATCCATGGATCTCCCCAACAGACTGCCACTGTTGAAGTCTGCTTTCGGCCTGATGGTAAATAACCTGCGTCAGATCGATACTGTTTCCATTGTGGTTTATGGAGGAGTGAATGGTGTTTGGCTTGGCCCAACCTGTGGAACCGAAAAAAAGAAAATTCTTGAATCCATTGCCCAGTTGGAAGCCGGAGGGGCAACACCAGGAGAAAGTGGTATCAGGGCCGCCTATCGCCTTGCTAAGAGTACATTTATCAAAGGTGGTACAAATCGGGTAATTCTGGCCACGGACGGCGATTTTAATGTCGGAGAGCAATCTGAAGATGAACTCAACAATCTCATCAATAGTTATCGTTCGTCCGATATTTATTTAACCTGCCTGGGCGTGGGAATGGGAAACTATAAAGATTCCAAACTGGAAGTTCTCGCTAACCGCGGGAAAGGGAATTTTGCATACCTCGATAATGAGAAAGAAGCAGAAAAAGTTCTGATGGAAGAATTTGCCCAAACTATTTATGCTGTTGCTAAAGAAGCCTATATCCAAATAGGGTTTGATCCTGCAATTGTCAAAAGCTATCGGCTTATTGGATTTGATAATAAACTGATCGCTATCCAGGATAGCACGAATGAGATACAGGGAGGAGAAATTGGTTCGGGACATTCATTGATGTCTCTTATTGAAATTGAACCTGTAAAAATGGAAACGGGGCCCGTTACTCATCCTTCCCCATTTGCTAAACTCTGGATGCACTATCAGCTTCCTGTTGATACTACTGGTCACCTGGAAGAATATGATCTGCCCTTTGTTTTCAAACCTTTTAATGATCTCCCTGATTATTACCGGTTTTCCGCTTCCGTGGCTCTATTTGGTGGATTATTGAGGAAGTCGGTCTATACGCAAAAAGCTACCTGGGATGAGCTTGCACTTATTGCCAAATCAAGTTATGATCCGAATGATGCTTCACAAACAGAATATCTGGATCTGATTGATAAAGCAAAAAAGCTTTATCATAAAGAGAAAAAGAAAAAAAAGACGTCTAAAGTGGAATAGATTTAACCCATAACCAACGTTTCCATTTTTGGTGAAAGCACCTGCATAACTATCCAGGCCAGGAGATATGCTACAGCGCAAATACCAAAAATGATATTGTAACCTGTTCCCAATAATCCAATTAATTTGAAATGATCCAGAATGATTCCTATTGCGAATGGAAAAAGAATTCCTCCGACCGATCCGGCCATTCCGGCAATACCAATTACAGAACTTAAAATATTCTTTGGGAAAATATCTGAGCCTATCGTATAAATATTTGCACTCCATGCCTGGTGGGCTGCCGCAGCCAGACTGATCAGCCAGACAGCCGGCCAGATACTGGTTGTGTATCTTACAAAAAAAATCGGGAGCACACAACACGCAAAAATGAACATGGATATTTTTCTTGCTTTGTACACCGGTAAACCCCTTTTAATTAACCATCCTGAAAGATATCCTCCCAGAATACTTCCGAAACTGGCAACAGGTATTTTTAACAGTGGAACGAATGTAGCGGCTATCGCCGGCCCACCCATTATCGCCTGGATTTATTCTTCATTTGGCTGGGGGGAGGCTTTTCTGTGGACCGGTGTTTTGGGATTTATATGGTTAATTTTTTGGTGGTGGTTATATGATATTCCATCTAAGAAGAAGAGAGTTTCGCCTGCAGAACTTGCTTATATAAAAAGTGACGTTGATTCTTCAAAAGAAAATACTTTAGTTAAAAGTAAAAAACTTATCTGGCCTGAGCTATTCGGTT
>Ga0207102_1130_pt1 | contig 14242 bp, 10 predicted proteins | sample Alteio_BWMinHeat_80_FD_153573 | JGI IMG/M metagenome (GOLD analysis project Ga0207102, IMG submission 153573) | Enriched cells from forest soil in Barre Woods Harvard Forest LTER site, Petersham, Massachusetts, United States -... | ecosystem: Environmental > Terrestrial > Soil > Temperate forest >... | reverse complement strand
AAAATATAAGCGGCAGCAAGGACCATGATAAAACCGAATATGGATGTGACAAAGGCCCAGCCCATCATGTCATTATCCTTCACTTTTAGATTGTCCTGATAGTAGGGATAGAATTTAGAAATATAGGCTTGCATGCCGAAATTGGCAAAGGCATTAATGATATTGGCCACTCCTATAAAGGTACCATAGAGACCATATTCAGAAGGGGTAAAACCTCCCTGCCGTGTAAACAGATAGGTGTTTAAAAAACCCAGGGCAAAGCCAAGATAAATGATTCCAGAAGAAAGTATACTTTGCCGCCGAATGGTGCTCATGCAGGAAATGTTGCGATGCAAAGATGAAGGATTTGGATCACATGTTCCGGCTATGGATTTTTGCTGACATCCCGTTGATTCACATAAAAATTCCTGTCAATCTGCAAAACTGTACTGGCGTCCGTCTGTATGCGTTCTTTTTTCCATTCCGTTGTGGGTTTAAGCCAGTGTTCACCATTTACGTCCACCCTGACAGGCATATTAAAATCCGGATTGCAGTTTGTCCATCGGTAAACTAAATTTTTCTCTTCGTATTTATATTCTAAAACAGGTATGGCAGTCGATCTCAGGTACTGATTAAAAACAGGTGTAAAATCTATGCCTGAAATTTTATTTATATAATTCTGGACATCCAGAGCCGTAACGGTCTGATGATAAAAATTCTGGTTAAGGCCCCGCATAACATGTCTGAATATTTCATCATTATGAATCACCTGGCGGATAGTATGTATCATATTACCCCCTTTATAATATTCATCTGTGCCTTCTGGTCCATGGTTAACACCATAATACTGGATAATTGGGTTAAGATTTTGAATTGTTTTTCTGGTACCGATACAATAATCATTTCCGGCTTCCTTACCGAAATAATATCCTGTATACAGGGTTTCGCTGTAATTAGTAAACGACTCATGAATCCATTCGTCAGCAATATCTTTACAGGTAATATTATTTCCAAACCATTCATGACCGCTTTCATGGACGATGATGAAATCCCATTTCAAACCCCATCCGGTTCCCGATAAATCTCTGCCAAGGTATCCCTCGAGGAAATGATTTCCATAAGCAATTGCACTCTGATGTTCCATGCCGAGATGCGGTGATTGGACGAGTTTGTACCCATCTTCATAAAATGGATAAGGTCCAAACCAATATTCAAAACACCGCAGCATGGAATCCACTACCGTAAAATGTTTTCTTGCTTTTTGAAGATCATAATCAAGAACCCAGAAACTGCAATCGAGATTTCCTTTTTGTCCGTAAAACGTGCTTCTCCAGTTTACATATTTGCCGATATAAGGAATGATATCATAATTATTAATCGGGTTAACGACTGCCCAGGTCCAGGAAGTCATCCCTTTTGAAACAACATTTTTTTTGATAAGACGGCCATTGGCAACGGCTACCAGTCCGTCCGGTACGATCATCGTCAGACTCGCACCGCTATCTGGTTCATCACCCAGATAATCTTTACATGGATACCAGACACTAGCACCCGTACCTTCACAGGCCACGCTCATCCATGGTCGTCCAAGTGAGTCTTTGGTGAAGATAAATCCTCCACCCCACGGTGGACGAACGGCGATTTGTGGATTTCCATGATAATATATTGTCAATTGCCTTTTGCAAAGACGGCAACTCTCGTATTTTAATATTTTCAAATTGGCATCATTCCAAATTTCAACGTGAAAAACATTCCCCTCCCTTTTAAATGCTAATTTCCCTTCATACTGAATGATGCTGTCTATTTCCAGAGGAACCTGCAAATCAATTTGCATTGTCTTCAGACCTGAATCTATATAAGTAATGGTATTCTTTCCCTGTATCGATTTACTTTCAAAATCGGGAGTAATGGAAATATCATATTTTAATACATTATAGGCGCGTTCTGCATTCAGGGAACCTCTTAGTGTATCTGCTCTTGTAAATTTTGGTTTTTCCTGTTGTGCAGTTGCAAATAATAAAAACAGGGTACAAATAATTGAAAGAGAAGAAATCCTTTTCGCCTGATGAATCATAAATGCGATTTTCGTATACGAATGAAAATTTTACACAGCAAAGGAAAGGTCTTTATTTTTATTATAATGACGGGTTTTTTAATCACCGCCTGTCATTCGCTTTCAACCAGTAATAAAAAAACTTTCCGTTACAATGAACCCACGGGCATTGCCAGCCTGGATCCTGCTTTCGCAAAAAACCAGTCCATCATATGGCCTGTTCACCAGTTGTACAATACCCTGGTGCAGACAGATGCCCATTTAAATATTGTGCCTTCGCTGGCTGTCTCCTGGGAAATTTCCAATGACAAAAAAACATATATTTTTCATTTACGCAGGGATGTTTTTTTTCAGGACAATGAAGCATTTCAGGACGGGAAAGGCAGGAGATTGAACGCTTCTGATATTGTTTACAGCTTCTCCAGGTTACTGGATAAAAAAACGGCAAGTAGTGGTGCCTGGATTTTTAATGAAAGGATTTCAGGTGAAAATGCTTTTCAGGCCCCTGATGATTCTACTTTCCAACTACGTCTCTTAACAGCATTTCATCCTATACTTGGCCTGCTAAGTATGCAGTATTGCTCCATCGTCCCTCATGAAGTAGTGGAAAAATATGGCAGGGATTTCCGGAGTCATCCCTGCGGAACCGGACCATTTCAATTCAAAAGCTGGGAAGAAGGACAGGACCTGATTCTTATTAAAAACGATAACTATTTTGAAAAAGACAGTGCAGGTGTCAGGCTTCCATACCTGGATGCAATAAAGATTAGTTTTTTCGATAACCGGGCCACAGAGTTTTTATTGTTACAACAAGGCAGACTTGATTTCATGAATGATATTGACCCTTCATTTAAAGACGAAGTGCTGAATAAAAAGGGTGAATTAAAAAAAGACTGGGAAGGAAAGATACAATTATCAAAAAGTCCTTATCTCAATACAGAATACCTGGGAATCGTGGTGGACAGCAGTCTGCCTGCTGTAAAAGCTTCCCCATTACGGCTGTTAAAAATTCGTCAGGCCATAAATTATGGATTTGACAGAAGGAAAATGATTACTTACCTGAGGAACTCTATCGGTACAGCGGCTGAAAGCGGTTTTATACCTCCCGGGCTTCCAGGATTTGATTCGGCAAAAGTACATGGGTACCATTATGATCCTGTTCTGGCCCGGCAACTCATGCGGGAGGCCGGATATCCCGAGGGTTCAGGACTTCCGGTTATCACGCTTAAAACGATTGATATTTATGCAGACCTTGCAGGATTTATAGCACGACAGTTGGAAGAAATCGGTATGAAAGTTCAGGTGGACATCACACAGAAAAGTCTTCTTCTCGAAGAAACTGCTAAGTCACAGGCATTGTTTTTCAGAGCCAGCTGGATAGGCGATTATCCTGATGCGGAAAATTACCTGAGTGTATTTTATTCAGTTAATCCGGCACCACCAAATTACACCCGGTATAAGAATCTGAAATACGATCAGGTCTACCGGAAGGCATTAGTTGAAAATAACGATAGTACACGGTATGATTATTACCGGATGATGGATCAGCTGATGATAAATGATGCACCTGTAGTTCCGCTCTGGTATGATGAAGTGATTCACCTCGTAAACCCTGCTGTGAGCGGCTTTGAAGCTAATGGATTGAACCTGTTGGAACTTCGTCATACGAGAATTCGATAAACTATTCTTATACGGGCTGGCAGCTTATCTTTGCGAGGTTCATTCCTGGATCATTTAACGTAAACTATGACGGAAAGCCAGATCAGAAATCTCCAGCAAACAGCTGACTTTATTAAAAAATCCTACCCCCATAATCCTTCTGTCGGAATTGTTCTTGGAAGTGGGATTGGGAATTTATCAAAAGAAATCGATATTGAATTTCAACTGGATTATGCATCCATTCCCGAATTTCCGGTTTCAACTGTGGAGGGTCATAGCGGACATCTGATTTTTGGTAAGCTGGAAGGTAAAAGAATTGTAGCTATGGCAGGTCGTTTTCATTATTATGAAGGTTATGAAGTTGATCAGGTTGTATTTCCTGTCCGCCTTATGAAATTTCTAGGGGTCAAAACCCTTTTTCTTTCCAATGCGGCCGGAGGTTTGAACCCTTCATTTAAAGTAGGAGACCTGATGATCATAACCGATCATATCAGTTTGTTTACAGTCAATCCTTTAATCGGACCTAATGCTGAAATATTCGGCCCCCGTTTTCCCGATATGAGTGAACCATATAAAAAAAAGCTAATACAAAAAGCCAAACACATTGCAGAAACAAAAAATATCCAGGTAAGAGAGGGTGTCTATGCCGGGGTTACCGGGCCAAGTTTTGAGTCCCGCGCCGAATACAGGTTATTGCATATGGCCGGAGCTGATGCTGTTGGCATGAGTACGGTACAGGAAACCATTGCAGCCGTCCATCTTGGCATGGACGTTTTTGCCCTGAGTATTATAACGGATATGGGTATCCGGGAAGAAGAAAATATCATTACCCATGAAGAAGTCTTGACTGCAGCCAGACAAGCAGAACCAAGGCTGACAGCCATTTTCAAAGGGCTTGTGGCATCCATATGAATATTAACGTTTTATCAGGTAGCGACACGCAGGGATTGGTTAATTTTCCGTCAAATTTATGGATGAAGAGAAGTGGCATGAAAGGACTTCTGGTTATCATTACTTTAATCATAGTTTGCCTTGCGGCAAAAGGTCAAAACGATCCCTCAAGTCGTTTCCGGGGTATGGGAGGTCGTGGGGGGAAGGATTCATTGCAGCACAGGAAAGATGATACGATGAGTATCACTTTTCGTTTTCTCGACTCAAGCCGTTTGCAAAAGATTGATTCTGAAGTTTACAATTTCTACCTGCGTTATCCTCTTCCGCCTACTTATGTTGATTTTGGAAATATCGGCACGGCTTCCCATGACCTGATATTTAATCCATTTATGAAACCCGGATGGGATGGGGGGTGGCATGCTTATGACCCCTATGTCTTCACTGTTGAAAACTCGCGCTTTTATAATACGACTAAACCTTATTCCGAACTGGATTATCTGCTCGGTACAAGCGCTGAGCAAATGATCAACCTTGTTCATACTCAAAATATCACAAGAAACTGGAATGCTTTTTTTCAATACCGTCTGATCAATTCGCCCGGCACATATGGAAATCAGAACACCAATCATAATAATTACCGGTTTACATCCTGGTATCAGTCCCAGAATAAACGATATCAGGCATTCCTGATTCTCCTGGGAAGTAAACTTCAATCTGCGGAGAGTGCAGGTATTCAAAATAATGCAGATCTGGATTCAAATACTTTTTCCAACCGGTTTACGATACCTACGAATATCGGCCCTTCTCAAAACTTTTCAAGTGTTAACAATGCTTTTGGTGTGCCGATACCAACTGGTACTTTTTATACGACCGGTACTTTTATGTTAAGACAGCAATATGATATTATAGGACTGAAAGATTCTCTTGTAAACGATTCAGTTGTCATCCCTTTGTTTTATCCCAAATTCCGTGCTGAACAAACGATCAGTTATTCTACATACCATCAAATGTTCAATGACTATGCCCCACAAACAGAATATTACGTAAAAGAACTGAATTTCATTTCTACTCCTGATACAATACAGCTGAGCGATCTGTGGCACAATCTTACAAATGACTTTTCTCTCTATTCATTCCCGGATTCTAAAAATTCGCAACAGTTCCTTAAAGCCGGAATAAGTTTTCAAACAATGAACGGTACCTATAATGCAGGTGAACGTTCACTCTATAATATATTTATTCATGGTGAATACAGGAACAAGACGCGGAATAAAAAATGGGATGTGGAAGCTTTTGGTAACTTCTATATTAATGGTTTTAATGCAGGAGATTATAATGCCTATATAAGCCTCAAACGACAGATAAGTAAAAACCTCGGATACCTGCAGATTGGTTTTGAAAATGTGAACCGCTCCCTTGGAATGGCCTGGAGTCAGGAAAGCAGTTTTGGATTTGGCGTACCTGCAGGTTCTTTTTATAAGGAAAATGTGGTGCATTTATTTGGGTCGATTGAACAGCCGAAACTTCAGCTAACCCTCACCGGGAATTATTATCTCCTCAATAATTATCCTTATTTTAAAAATTATTATATAGCGGCACAGGAGACAAACCCTTTTAACGTTCTGATCATTACTGCGGACAAAAGATTTGCCCTTTCAAGACACCTCATACTAAGGGCTATGGCAACGGTTCAAAAAGTAGCCGGAGCTTCTCCCGTAAATATCCCCTTATTTGTTACGCATGGTCAAATAGGGTATGAAGGTACCCTTGGATTTAAAAACCTGATGCTGGCCTTCGGGATGGAATTCAGGTATTATACTCCGTATACTGCAGATGGATATTCTCCTGTTATAGGACAATTCTTTACGCAAAATCAAACAACCATAGCTGAGAAATTACCAGATATTAATGCGTACGTTAATTTCCGCATCCGAAGCTTTGTGGCTTATTTCCGTGCAGAAAATCTTAATACAGCCCAGGTTTCATCGCAAACAGGCTTCGGGTTTACCAATACAAATTTTGTAGCTCCTTCATATCCATATATTGGTCTGAGAATCCGTCTTGGTATATACTGGAGTTTTGTAAACTGACGTTATATAAAAGGAATAATTAAAAAATGGCGACCACTCTGAATTTATGGAAGAGACTGATCAGCATTTTTCGGTCTTTGTTCACTAAAAAAGATTGTTGTAAATGAATAGAATCTGTTTTATCCTTTTTTTCATGGTTTTAAGACTAAATCTATTTTCTCAAATGATACCCGGACAAACTGCAGCTGATTTATCACTACCGGATTTAAATGGGAAAATTGTTACTCTATCTGATCTGAAGGGAAAAGTTGTACTGATTGATTTTTGGGCAAGCTGGTGCGGACCATGTCGTCACAATAATCCCCGTCTGGTAAAACTTTATAATAAGTATCATAACAAAGGCCTCGAGATCTACGGAGTTTCCCTTGATGAAGATGCGGACAGCTGGAAGAAAGCAGTTCACCATGACAAACTCATCTGGATCCAGGTTATTGACGATAAAGGATGGGAAGCGACTTCAGCATCTGCCTACAATGTGGATATGATTCCGTCTTCTTTCCTGATCGACAGGCAGGGAATCATCAGAACGATCAACGCGGAAGGTCCTGACCTGGAAAGAAGTGTCAGGGATTTACTGAAAGATTAGGTTCGTGCTTTGTTTCGCAGGCAAGGGATTCGGTTTCTGTTTCAAGTGTTACATGCTGTATATTTAAATGAAGAAGTTTGTGTTTAATTTCACTTTTAATTCTTTCCTGCTCCTCCATTCCAATTTCTTTTTTCAATACGACATGTCCGGTAAGTGCATTTTCTGTTGTGCTCAATGCCCAGATATGAATATGGTGGAAATCCTCTACTCCTGAAATTTTTTCGATGGCAGCTTTAACAGCACGTAAATCGATCCCCAATGGAACTGCATCTAGCGAAAGACGTAAACTGTCCCTTAAAAGGTTCCAGGTGCTGAAAACGATGACTACGGCTACCAATATACCCAGGAGTGGATCTATCCAATACCATTTTGTATAAATGATAATGATTCCTCCCACAACAAGTGCGGCAGATACAACTGCATCAGACATCAGGTGAAGGAATGCTCCTTTGATATTGAGATCACTCTCTCTATTCCGGAAAAAAAGTAATGCGGTAATGGTATTGATCAGGATTCCAATGGCAGCCACGATTGAAATGGTTTTACCAGGGAGTGGTTCAGGAAGTATCAACCGGTGAACAGATTCATATAGAATTGCACCTATAGAAACCAACAAAATAGCTCCGTTTAGTAGAGCAACAAGAACTGTTGTCTTTTTATAACCATAAGTGTATATGGTATTAGATTTTGCCTTCATCATTTTAAAAGCAAAAAGAGATAAACCAAGGCTGGCAACGTCAGCCAGATTATGGCCTGCATCCGATAAAAGAGACATGGAATGTATGGCTATTCCAACTATAGCTTCAATGAGAACAAAAGCAAGATTCAGGATTATACCCACAATAAATGCGGTATTTACGGAACTGAGCTCCATCACATGACCATGTGAATGACCTTGATGACTATGAGAATGACCTGCGTGGCTATGTGCGTGATCTGAGTGACTGTGAGAATGGGTTTCTTCCATAAATCCGCAAAGTTAGTGTTTCATAAAATAAGACTTAGTTAGTGTTTAGTAAAATAAGGCTTCACGGATCATTGGGTAATAAAAATTTTTAATTTTATAACGGCTTCTCATACCTTTCTGTAAATAGTTCCTGATTCATACCCATGAAATTTTAATTACACATAAATGCGTTTTTTAATATGTCTTTCAATTTAATTGAATCGGTTAAGGAAATTCTTTCCGGAGACATGACAAACAGGATGGCTGGAATTTTAGGAGAAAGCCCTGCGAATGTGCAGCAGGCAATTCAGGGAATAATACCTGCAATTCTTACTGGTTTAATGCTGAAAACTGATTCCGGAGATGTGCAGGATACTTTAAATCTTGCAACTGCTGCCGCAAGGATCGACATTCCTTTTAACCTGAATTCACTGGCCGGTGGAACTGTCAATTCGAAAGGCATGGATTTCCTAAAAAATATTTTCGGAGAAAAAACTTCTGTCTTATCCGATGCCATTGCAGGATATGCCGGAATAAGCAGTCAATCTTCATCATCTTTATTGAGTACTGCAGCACCTGCAGCTTTAGGAGTTTTGGGAAATCATATTTTGAATTCAAATATGAACGCAAGCGGATTGCGATCATTTTTGAATAGCCAAAAGAAAAAAGTCCTGAATGTTTTACCAACCGGAATATTTCTGAATGGGATCATGGGAATAGATGACCTGTCTGGAATTGCTGAAAAATTTACAGGATCCGAATTGCCGGAAAAAAAGGAAAAGTCCCGTATGAAATGGGTTATCCCGGTTATTTTAATCTTGCTAGCCGCTATTTTGGTCTGGTATTTCATGAATAATCAAACCCCACCGGGTAACCAGCCACAAGCAATAACGGATTCAGTGACACCTTCAAAAGATACAATTAAACAGGATATCGTCGCTGAAAATAAATACACTATAAAACTTCCTGACGGCGTACTTCTGGATGCTAAAAAAGGAGGCATTGAAGACCAGCTTGTCATTTTTTTTAATGATCCTAAAAGTAAAGCGTCAAGAAGATTCCCATTTAATTTCGATCAGCTGAGTTTCAATAATGGCACAGCAAATATTACCAATGAAAGCATGGTACAGATACAAAATGTAGCATCCATTCTGAAAGCCTTCCCAAAAGCTAAAATAAAAATCGGTGGATTTAATGAAAAAGGAGGTGATAGTGCATCAAACAAATTACTATCTGAAAGCCGGGCAAGTGCAGTTGCTGATGCCATTAAAGCTGCAGGTGCGAATTCAATTCAGATTGCAGGAGTGGAGAGTTTTGGATCCGACTTTGCAAAATATCCAGCTGACGCCGTCGATTCATTAAGGGAAAAAGACAAGAGAATTTCAATAAGTGTCAGGTCTAAGTAGATTCTTAATTATATAAAGGGCTGGATGCCATTTGCGAAAGGTCCATATCCTTATAATTTCTGATCACATTATAGAGTGTATCTCTTTCAACCGGTTCACGTTTTACTTGTTTTATAAGTGCAACCAGTTCTGTTGTGGAAAGAGAAGGGTGCTGCTCCTCTGACCCCGCCATCGAATAAATCTTTGTTGAATCATCGATGGTTCCATCCAGATCATTCACACCAAATGATAAAGTTAACTGTGCGCTTTGGCGGCCAAGCATTGGCCAATATGCTTTGATATGAGCGAAATTATCCATATAGATACGGCTCACAGCATACAATTTAAGGTCTTCAATTATAGTAGATTCTGCCACATGACTCATATCATTTCCTTTATTTCTGAATTTAAGCGGAATGAATGTGTTGAATCCACCCGTTTGATCCTGTAGAGCCCTGAGCTTTTCCATATGATCAATCCGGTGATTGTAATTTTCAATATGGCCATAAAGCATAGTGGCATTTGAATGCATGCCCAGGATATGGGCAATACGGTGAATATTGAGCCAGCCTTCCGCATCCACTTTATCTTCGCAAATCTGTTTCCTTATTTCAGAATCAAATATTTCAGCCCCCCCGCCCGGAAGAGAATCAAGTCCTGCTTCTTTTAAAATTTTCAGCCCTTCTTCAACCGTTAATTTGGCTTTCCGGAACATATAATCTAATTCCACAGCGGTAAATCCCTTGATGTGCAGGTCTGGCCGGTATTTTTTTATTTTTTGAAGCAGCTCAGCGAAGAAGTAAAGGTTCATTTTCGGATGAACGCCGCCCACAATATGTACTTCGGTAACCGGTTTGCCATCATATTTTTTTACCATGTCCATCATCTGTTCAATGCTCAGTTCCCATCCATCTTCCCTTTGCGCATATAACCTGGAATACGAGCAAAATGCACAGGAAAATACACAAACATTTGTAGGCTCGATATGAAAATTTCTGTTGAAGTAAGTTTTATCGCCATGAAGTAATTCCCGGATAAAGTTAGCCAGCGAGCCCAGAAAGGGAAGGCTGGCTTTTTCAAAAAGTAAAACACCCTCATCAAAAAATATACGCTCCCTGTTTATTATTTTTTCACCAGTTTTTCTGAGGCGGGCATCGGACTGATTCGCAACAATGGAGTTTATCTGATCAATCCTTCTGTTCATGTTATCCTTCATTTCCATTTGTAAAATTACGAAGGAATAGGCAAAAGCATTGATCTTATCAGGCTCCATTTATTGGCTATTTACTTTATCTTCCGTAAAACAATTCGGCTTATGCAAAGAATTCAGGGCTTGATAGGTATTTCCCTCATCCTCAGTCTGGCTTTTGTTTTTTCCAATAACAGGCGGCGAATTAATCTTCGCCTGGTTATATCAGGACTTATTCTCCAGTTGCTGATTGGAATAATGGTTTTAAAAATAACACCTGTTATTCGTTTTTTTCAATTTCTTGGGCGTGTAATGGGGAAAATTGAACATTTTGCATTTCAAGGCGCAGCATTTGTGTATGACGGGATTGCCGTTCCTGTCAAAGGCGGAGGTGTAATGAATTATGCGATGGGCGGATTTGTTTTTGCATTCAATGTAACGGCTACAATAATTTTTGTATGTGCACTTGTAGCAATCTTTTATCATCTGGGAATTATGCAACGGGTTGTCGCTGTTATTGCCAAAGCCATGAATGTGATCATGCGTGTAAGTGGAGCAGAGGCGTTGAGTAATGTAGCAAGTGCCTTTGTAGGCCAGATTGAAGCACAGGTTATGATACAGCCTTATTTGCCGGGAATGACCAAGAGTGAATTGCTGGCCAGTATGTCCGGCAGTCTTGCTTGTATTGCAGGAGGTATACTGATCGTATATGCTAATATGGGAGCACAGGCTGGTATTGACCTTGCGCCGAAACTTATTACAGCAAGCCTGATGGCCGCGCCGGGAGCGCTCGTTATTTCTAAAATTGTGTGGCCTGAAACTGAAATCAGTCAAACCATGGGTACGGTAAAATTAAAAGTAACAAGCCGTTATGCAAACTTTCTTGACGCTATAACGCATGGTGCCGGTGAAGGATTTAAAATTGCGATGAATGTGATCGCCATGCTGATCGGATTTATTGCTATGATTGCTCTTGTGGATTTTCTGCTTATGAAAACCGGGCATTTGTTTAATCCTTCTTTCGATCTTAACCTGAACTGGATCTTCTCCAAAATTTTCTATCCTTTTGCATGGTCTATGGGTGTTCCGGCAGAAGATGTCCGAAATGCAGCAACCTTATTGGGGCAGAAGCTAACGGTGAATGAATTCGTCGCATTTAAAAGTCTCACTTCGGGAGCCGTTCCGATTGTATCGCAAAAAGGATTGTTGGTAGTAAGTATTGCAATATGCGGTTTTGCTAATTTCAGCAGTGTGGGCATGCAGATCGGCGGCATAGGTGCTATCGCTCCAGAAAGAAGAGCCGACCTCGCAAGACTTGGCTTAAGAGCCCTGCTCTGTGGCACGCTCGCATCTTACCTTTCAGCCACTATTGCAGGAATAATTATGTAAAGTCTTAAAGCGTAAAGCCTAACGCCCAGTGTTTTCGATTTTACTAAGAAATTATTTCATTTTATATTATCTAATTCAACATTTGCATATCAACACAATGCCTTAAGCTTTAGGCATTAAGCTTTAAGCTTAGATTACACCATGCCCGCAACCTGTTTTCCCAGTTGTGGTGCGAGAGCGACACCCATACCACTCATACGAACAGCACAGAATATGCGGTCATTAATTTTTGATACAATAGGTTTTTTTTCTTTTCCAACTGCCATTATACCACTCCACCGTAAACTAACACGGTATGGGATTCCGGGCAAAATAATTTCTTTCAGAAATTTTTCAAGTTCCTGTTGAATAGATTCAGAAGTATCGGCTGAAAAAGTCTCTTCTTCATGAATATATTTATTACGTGCACCACCCAGCAATATTCTATTATTCAGATTGCGGAAATAATAAAAGCCTTCATCATAATGAAAAGCTCCCTTTATTTTCAATCCATCAATTGGTTCTGTCAGAAGTATTTGTCCGCGTGCAGGTGCAATATCCAGATCGGGTAACAAAGACTTGGCAAAAGCATTGGTACATATTAATACCTGTTCGGCAAGCAAGGTTATCGGAAGGTTGGTTTCCAATCGTACGTGCTTTGTTTCAATTTCGATTTTCTTTACATCTACATGGGTGAGTATCGTAACGCCCATCGAATTAACCAGTTGAACAAGTGCTTCCAGCAATTTGCCTGAATGTAATTGCGCTTCCAGTTTATTTTCAATAAGGTGATGGGAACCACCTAGTCCAAAACTTTTAATTTTCGAGTCATTGAGCTGAAAGGTTTTTTGTTTGCCGGTAATCCTTTGTAATTTATTATTCAGGAAGTCAATGCTGGTACGAAGGGCATTAATATCTGTGAATAGTTCAGTTGATATTAATTCATACCCTCCTAAATTTTCATAATCAATTATGGAATGGCTGAATTTTTTACGGATTTTTTCCAATCCTTTAAACCTCATTTCCATAAGTTCCAGCATTTCAGATTCGCCCAAAGTATTGGAATCGGATTGTAATTCAGTAAAACTGCCAAAACATGCAAAGCCCGCATTACGACTACTGGCTCCGCTTGGAATGATACCCCTTTCCAATATGAGAACTGATTTTTCGGGAAAGCGTTTTTTTAAGTAATAGGCCGACCACAAACCGGTAAAGCCACTGCCAACAATTATAAAATCCCTTGGAGCAAAAAAACTTTCCTTTTCCCAAACTGAAACTGGCAGCATTGTTGAGAGCTTAACGCTTAACGCCTAACGCTTAACGCCAGACAAAAGCAATATTGAAAATTCAAATAAAAAATAGTTATAACAAAAATGGTTAATTATAAATGCTGGATTTTTATTCATTCATCTTTAATGACTAACCACTTAAAAAGGCGTTAAGCTTTTGGCGTCAGGCTTTAGGCTTATAGATGTATTGCCTCCCCATAGGCAGCTTCAATAGCATCTTTCACGCTTTCGCTGATAGTTGGATGCGGATGAAGGCTGTTTAGTACTTCCTGGTAGGTAGTTTCAAGTTTTCTTCCAACAACGGTTTCTATGATGATTTCGGTTACGTTGTATCCAATCATATGCGTTCCAAGCCACTCACCATATTTGATGTCGAAGATTACTTTGATAAATCCTTCCGTATGACCTGCAGCCGAAGCTTTTCCTGAAGCACTTAATGGAAATTTACCTACCCTGATTTCATAACCTGCATCTCTGGCTTGTTTTTCTGTAAATCCAGCCGAGGCGATTTCCGGTGTGCAGTAAGTACATCCGGGAACATTATTATAGTCGATTGGTTCGGGGGTATGGGCATATTTTTTCTCCTGGAAAGCTATATTTTCAATACATATAATACCTTCTTTGGATGCAACATGTGCAAGCGCCTGCCCTGGTGCGCAGTCACCTATAGAGTAGAGTCCTGCAACATTGGTATTATAGAATTTGTCTACCGATACTTTCCCTTTATCTGTTTTTACACCCAGGGATTCAAGGCCAATACCTTCTATGTTGGCAGTTATTCCGATAGCGCTTAGTAAAATATCGGCC
>Ga0207102_1129_pt1 | contig 14396 bp, 10 predicted proteins | sample Alteio_BWMinHeat_80_FD_153573 | JGI IMG/M metagenome (GOLD analysis project Ga0207102, IMG submission 153573) | Enriched cells from forest soil in Barre Woods Harvard Forest LTER site, Petersham, Massachusetts, United States -... | ecosystem: Environmental > Terrestrial > Soil > Temperate forest >... | reverse complement strand
TTTTCTATATCGTAGATGCGACCTTGTTTAAAATACTTCTATGGGGGAAATGATGTCAGAGTTTATTGAAATTCACTGGACAAGTGGGAGCTTGGATGAAGCGCGCAAGGTGTCGCGTTATTTAGTGCAGGAGCGTTTAGTGGCTTGTGCGCAGATTGTGCCATGGATTGAATCTGTTTACATGTGGAATAATCAGATTGAAACCACTCAAGAAAGCAAGATCGTGTTTAAAGCACGCGCCGAGAATTACGAGAAAATTAAAGTTGTGATACAACAAAACTGCAGCTATCAGGTGCCTGAGATTACATTTACCAATCTGGATGGTGGGAATCAAGAGTACTTAAATTGGATAAAAGAAAGTACTCCAGAACATTTTCTTCAAAAATCGTAGCCATCTAAGTGACTTGCCTATAAGATGAAACTAAAAGTTAACGGCTTTTAAAAGGTAATGATTGTGACGACTTCTAATAATGTATTACCAGATGAAATTACGCGACTCTATCTTGGTTTAGCTCTTGAAGCGCAGAAACAAGTGCTTTCTAATGTGTATAATCCAAAAAAACGCGTCATTGTGCTTGCAGGGCCTACCGCTTCAGGAAAAAGCGCTTTAGCTCTTAAACTTGCTGCTGAGATGGGTGGGGAAATCATCTCTGCCGATTCCATGCAGGTCTATCGAGGCATGGATATCGGTACGGCTAAAGTGACTTTAGAGGAGCGCGCTGCTGTGCCGCACCATTTGATCGACATTCGCAACCCCTCAGAAAGTTTTAATGTAGTCGATTTTTATTATGAAGCGCGGCGTTGCTGTCAGCTCATCCTTGCACGCGATAATGTGCCGATCGTTGTGGGGGGCTCAGGCTTTTATTTGCATGCACTGCTCTACGGACCTCCCAGTGGGCCACCACCGGTTCCTGAGTTGAGAGAAGCCCTAGAGTTAGAGATGGCAGAAAAAGGTCCCGACGTCTTATATGAGCGCTTAAAACAGCTCGATCCCCAATACGCCCATACCATCACGAAGTTTGACAAGCAAAAAATTGTGAGAGCTTTAGAGATTATGACGTTAACCGGAAAAAAAGTGAGCAAACATTCTTGGGGGGCGCGTCGAAAACCGCAAGGATATGATTTCCACTGCTGGTTTCTACATCGGCCCAAAGAACATCTCTATCAGCGCATCGAAAGGCGCTGCGACCAGATGTTAGAAGAGGGTTTTCTGCAGGAAGTCGAACGCTTAGAGAAGGAGGGGATTAGAGAAAATGGATCCGCTTGTCAGGCGATTGGGTATCGACAAGCTCTGGATTTTTTGCAAACAGATCGCAGTGAAGCGGAGTATTTGAAGTTCGTGAACACATTTAAGCAGGCCTCCAGACACTATGCAAAGCGGCAATTTACCTGGTTCCGACGAGAGCCGCTCTTCCGTTGGGTGGATTTAGAGATGCATGATCCGGAAGTTGTGCTCGATGTGATTCAACAAGATTATTTGGCAAGGTAGGTAGCATGAAAATCATCGGTATTGGAGGGAGTTTACGTCCCGGCTCTATTACCTACATGGCTCTTGAATGTGCATTTAGGAAGGCTAGAAAGCATGATATTGAAGGGGAGATCATCGACTTACGCACATTGAATCTGCCTTTTTGTGTCGGTGGAAGCGATTATGTGGACTATCCCGATGTGCAGCGTTTGCGCGATCTGGTTAGATCGGCCGACGGACTGATTTTAGCGACTCCTGAGTACCATGGGACCCTCAGCGGCGTATTAAAAAACACATTGGATTTACTGCGTTTTGAAGACATGGAAGGCAAAGTCTGCGGCATGATTGGTGTTTTAGGCGGTGAACTCAGTTACAACATGATGAGCACCATGCGTTTGATCTGTCGCCAGCTACATGCCTGGGTCGTGCACCGCGAAATCATTATTCCCTACGCCGAAGAAGCCTTCGATTCACACGGCGAGCTAGTCAATCCCAAGCTAGATGAGCGCATGACAGAGCTCGTCGACAGCCTCGTAGAGGGCCTAAAAAAGTTTGGTAAAACCTAAAATGCCTTAGCCTTCCCTTGTTTTTGTAATTGTTCAGATATCCTCAATATCGCTAAAAAATTAAAAGCAAAGACGCAAAGAAAAGATTTAAGGATTATTTACAATGCAAGATTTTTTTTCTTTGCACCTTTGCGTCTTTGCGTTTAATTTTTTAGCGATATTGAGGATATCTGGACTGTTGCTTATTTCCTTTACCTAAAATAGCGCAATCCAGTATGATTCGTCCCACAGCTTTTCTCAATCTGCTCTCAAGTCGAGTATTCCATGTCCAAAGCTTTCTATTTTTATCTTAAACATTTATAACTTATGAAGATGCTATAATGAGTCAAATTGAAAATCCTGGCGTAGAAGAAAAAAAATCCTTAAATGATCATCCTCCTCTCGAAAATGATCACCCTCCTATTGAGCAGCTTGAGGACAACCCTGAATGCGCAGTTGTGCAGGAGGAGTCTGAGGCCGCAGAGGCAGAGGTCGAGGCAGAGGTAGAAAGCTCTAAAAGTCATGAAGAGGTCGATCGCTTGACTGCTGAGTTAGAAAAAGAGTCGGATCCGGAGCGCAAACTGCAGATCGCCATCCATTTCATGGAAACAGCGCTTTCTCAGAGCGGCAGCCCTCATTTTAAAAGTTTCTGGCAGGTGAGAACAATCTGTCTGCTCCTGTTTAAAGAGAACATCTCTCCATCTGTCCGCGCCTCCTTATGGAATCAATATACCGAGTTATCGAAAGAGGCCCGTCGCCTAAAGGAAATCCTAGACGAACAGAGCGCTTTTGCCGTTGAACAAATCGAGATGGCGATTCAGGCTTTGGAATCCGATATCGAAAAAACGGAAAATACTCGAGAAAATCCGCCGACATTTCAATTACCGATCGCGTGCAAAGCTTTAGAAGAACATGTTGCATTTTACCAAAAAGCGCAACAGGAGTTGGATCTATTAAATAATCAAGCTTCTCGCATTAATGGCTTACGAAAAGAATTGATTAAGACAGAGATGAAAGTCCGTCAAAAAAATAAGTTCTTTCAACGTCTTTCATTGGCTGGTGATCGCGTATTTCCGCGCCGTAAGGATTTAATTAAAGAAGTGAGTCAAACATTTGGCTCGGATGTGGATGCCTTTATTGCACAAAACTTTTCGGAAGAATCTGTTTCAGATTCTCTATTCATCCTGCGCGAAGAAATTAAAGCCCTGCAGGCAACAGCCAAAGTTCTTACTCTAAATACGCAATCGTTCACCTACACGCGCACGCGCCTCAGCGAATCATGGGATAAACTCAAACAGCTAGAGAAAGAGCGCAAAAAAGAACGCGCGCATCAAAAAGTCCTGTTTAAAGAAAATACAGATGCTGTGTTAAAACTGATTGAAGAATTTAGCCAAGCTGTTCAAGCGAAGGCTCTTTCTAATGAAGACGGGAATAAGAAGGTTGATGAAATCGTACGCTTCATGCGTAATGTTGAATTGGGCCGCGATGAGCTAAAGCTCCTTCGCGATCGTCTCTCTGAAGCGCGCAAGCTATTCTCCGATCAGGTGCATTCAGAAGAAAGAGAACGTCAAAGTCAAGAAAACGAGAGACAGCTCGCTAAAAAACAGAAAATGTTGGATCTCAAGCAATCAGTAGATGCTCTACTCTTAGCGGCTGAGCAATATGGATTGGATCAACTCATCACAGAACGCGATGCTTTACTTGAAAAGATCAATGCCTCTTCGTTAGTGAAATCTGAAAAACAAGAACTAGAGCGTCTATTGAAGTCCCTGCGCGACGTGATCTCGGATAAAAAGGAACAGGCATTGATGTCATTGTCCGATGATGATCGCCAAGCGCTGCAGCAATTGCGCGAAGTGTTAGTTCAAAGAAAAGAGAGACGCCAAGAGATCAAGAAACAATTAGAGTTATTGCGTAAATCAAGTGGAAATTCCGGCTTCGATTTTGAGCAAGCGATGGTTTATAATGCGCAACTAAATGAAGAGAAAGAGCGCCTAGAAAAGATCACGCAAGGTATCGAAGAAGTCGAGGAAAAAATCTCAAAACTTCAGAAGCGTGTCTAAGTTAGGGATGGTTTAAACGCAGAGGACACAGAGGGCGCAGAGGGTAGAGAGAATAATTAATAACGTGATGGCTCAGGTGTCCCTAGAGAATTAAACACAAAGACACAAAGACACAAAGATGCAAAGGCGCAAAGAAAAGGTTTAAGTAGACCAGCCCCAAAGGGGCGGCAGATGTGAAGCCCATGGTGTAGCACCAGAGGTGCAAGCCGTGGGTATGGGGTAAAAAAACGATTTAGCCCCAAAGGGGCGACAGATGTTTTAGCGAAGGGTTTAGTCAGGGAATCACTTCTGTCGCCCCTTTGGGGCTAAATCGTTTTTTTACTCCACACCCACGGCTTGCACCTCCGGTGCTACACCACATAGGCATCAGGCTAATTTAACTAACCCAAACAGCTACCGCTGTTTGGGTTAGTTAAATTAGCCTGATGCCTATGTGCTACACCATGGGCTTCACATCTGCCGCCCCTTTGGGGCTGGTCTACTTAAAACTCATCTTTGTGCCTTTGTGTCTTTGTGTTTAATTTTTTTGTGGATATTCAAACTGTTACCCGTAATTTTGTTGGTAATAATCGTTCTGATTAGATATATCTCTAATTTTCATGACCTTGTACACTTTTATAGAGCATTTATCTCATGACAACTTCATATCACCCTATTTCATTGTCTAAAGCCCTAAAGTCGATTAGCGTCTTCGATTTGGATCACACCTTGCTCAATTGCAATAGCAGTTTCCATTTTGTTCTCTATCTTTTTAAAAAAAAGCGTCTCTCTTTGCTTAAGCTTCTGTATGTGGCGGGAACTTATGGATGGCATAAAATGGGCTTTACCTCTCTTGAGGGGTTATATGGAGCTCTGTTTAAGCGCATTCTTCAAGGAAAGTCCTCTTTAGAGCTCAGGGATTTAGCGGAATCCTTTATTGCGGAACATATCGATACATTGCTATTTCAACCTCTTGTGGATGAACTACGTGAAGCACAAAAGCAGGGCTCCTATACGGTTATTCTTTCATGCTCATCAGATTTCTTAGTGGCGCCTATTGCCGCATACATGGGTTTCAATGAATGGGGCGCAGTCTGTTACCGTGAAGATGGTTCAAAACGGTATACGGAGATTTCTTCCATGATGGCGGGGCAGGATAAAGCAAATTATGTGAGCTCTTTGATAGAACGCTTTAAAATATCGATAGAAGAGGTAACGGCGTATACGGATAGCTACTTAGATCTACCTCTGTTATATGCAGTAGGCGAAGCGGTCTGTGTGAATCCCGACAAGCGGCTTCGTAAGCTCGCCCTAAAAAATTGCTGGAAAATTTTGAACTAAGGTTTTACGTTGGATAAAAAAATTGGCATTTTTGGGGGGACGTTTAATCCTATCCATTTTGGACACATTAACCTAGCGTTGGAAGTCTTAGAAAAGTATCATTTGGACGAAATTTGGTTCTGTCCCTCACACATCAATCCTCTTAAGCTGAAAAATGTATTCGTCACAGGGGAGCATCGCCTGGAGATGACGCGTTTGGGTATCGAAGGGATTTCCCAATTTAAGATGTTAGATATTGAGGTTAAGCAGAGTAAAATTTCGTATACCGTCGAAACATTGAGGCGCTTAACATCCTCTGAGTTTGGTCTTTCCTCGCATCAACTCTTTTTTATTATGGGGGAGGATGCCTTTATTCGATTTTTTGAATGGCGAGAGCCAGAAGAGGTCTTGAAATTAGCGACGTTGATTATTGGCACGCGTTTGATGCAGGATCCGTCTAAATTAAAAGAGGTTCAGGCTCGAGCGCATGTTTCTGAGAAGTCCCTGATTGCGACGAGAATCTTGGAGATCTCCAGCACAGAGCTTCGCGAGAGACTCCGTCAAGGGCTCTATTGTGGCCATCTTCTCCCACCAAAAGTCGTAGACTACATATACGAACATCACCTATACTAATGCAAACCCCGTGCCCGTTATACTGATGCAAACCCCGTGCCCCTGCCCTTGCCAAAAATCGGGCACGGGTAAATATCCTGAGTAACAAATTAGCAGACCCACGCCTATGTCAGACATCTCAACTTTACAAAAACTAGACGCAATGGCTCAAGCCATTTATGATAAGAAGGGCTTCAACATATTGGCCCTTGATGTGCGTCGTCTTTCTTCCCTAACAGACTATTGCATAATTGCCGAGGGAAATATCGATCGCCATTTGCGATCCATCGCCTCTTTTATTCGCGAGAAATTAGGGGAATTAGGTTACCATCCTCATTATGTGGAAGGCCTAAAATCTGGGGCCTGGATCGTGATGGATTACGGCGATGTCTTTATTCATTTAATGACATTCGAAGAGCGAGAAAAGTTTGCCCTAGAAGAATTATGGCGCCAATCTGAAATTGTCGATGTTAAGATCATCGTAGAGGCTGTGAAATAATTGCTTTCGACTCAGATTCGAGTTCTTTTTTGATTAGGGAAGAGATAATCTCGAATATGAATCGAAAGCAATTTTTTCACAGCCTCATAGATCCCGCAAAAAAATTAATTAAAAGTTTGACCAGAAGAGGAATCATGAAGAAAAATCGCGTGGTTGTTACAGGGATGGGAATTGTTTCTTGTTTTGGAAATGATGTCGAACTCTTTTACGATAGTTTGTTGGCTGGAAAGAGCGGTGCTGCACCGATCACAAATTTTCCTATCGAACAGTTTAACACGCATTTTGCGGCTATGGTGCAGCCCTTCGACCCCGAGCCCTATATCGATAAAAAACAGGCGCGCCGTGTCGATAGAAATATTCTCTTTAGTATGGTCGCTGGTAAAAAAGCCCTAGAACATGCCGGTTTTGCATTGGACACATTGACAGGCATCAACAAAGAGCGCGCTGGAGTAGTGATTGGTTCCGGTATGGGAGGCATGGAAGCCTTTGTGGATGGTGCGGTCACTTTGCATGAAAAAGGTCCTAAAAGGGTCTCCCCATTCTTTGTTCCCTATATTTTGACAAATATGGGCGGAGCCATTCTCGCGCAAGATTTGGGTTTTATGGGCCCTAATTATTCGATATCAACAGCCTGTGCCACGTCGAATTACTGCATTATCGCCGCGGCTAATCACATTCGCTCCGGAGAGGTCGATTTAATGGTCTGTGGCGGATCTGAAGCCTCGATTATTCCCATTACCGTAGCGGGTTTTAACGCCTGCAAAGCGCTTTCTCAGCGCAATGATGACCCCATAAGGGCTTCACGTCCATGGGATAAGGATCGCGATGGTTTTGTGTTAGGTGAGGGTTGCGGCGTACTGGTATTGGAGAGCTTAGAGCACGCCCTAGCGCGCGGCGCTCCGATTTTAGCTGAATACCTAGGGGGATCAACTTCCTGTGATGCCCATCACATTACGGAACCGCGTCCAGATGGCTTGGGTATAGCCCTATGCCTTAATAAAGCGTTAGTTGATGCGGGCGTTTCAGAAGATGAAGTGAATTATATCAACGCGCATGCGACTTCCACACCCGCAGGGGACATGGCGGAAGTGAATGCGTTGAAGCGCGTCTTTACTAACCCCTCTAAAATTGTGATGAACTCGACAAAATCGATGCTAGGTCATTGTTTAGGGGCTGCAGGAGGAGTAGAGGCGATTGCCACAATACAGGCCATGAGACGCGGGGTTGTCCATCCAAATTTGAATTTAGAAAATCCGGAAGAGGGACTTGAGTTTCAAATTCCAACAAAAGCCACAGAGTTACAAATCGAAGTCGCTCTTTCAAATTCCTTTGGATTTGGCGGCCACAATGCAACAGTTGCGTTTAAAAAGTATCGTTAAGAGGTCCTATGCGAAACGACAAATCGTTCGGAATCATTCCGTTGCGCAAAAAAGCCGGATCGTGGGAAGTGCTGTTAGTGCAACTACATGCCGGGCACTGGGGCTTCCCAAAAGGTCATCCAGAACACAATGAGACCCCTCAAATGACCGCACGTCGTGAACTACAGGAAGAGACTGGCCTCGTTTTTAACGAGTTCTTAAGTGAAGCCAATGTGATGGAGAGCTATATTTTCCAAAAAAATGGGGAAAAGGTCTCCAAGCAAGTCACCTACTTTTTAGCTGAAGTCTACGGCGAACCGACCATTCAAAAAGAAGAGCTGCTAGAAGCCAAGTGGATGCAGCTGTCAAAGGCTTCCAAGCAACTCACCTTCCCCGAATCGAAAAAAGTGTGCCACCAAGTCGAGCAGTTCCTGCGCGAACAGTAACAAAGGAATGCGCAGCATTTGTAGCCAGATTAAAGAGATGATTCCGTAATCCGAAGAAGGTAGCCAGGGCGTCCCGCCCTGTTTCGCCGGCCGAACGCTTTGGCTACCTTCTTTTGTCCTCTGGATTTAAAACTTTTCCGATAGTTATGAGGTGTTTATGTCATCACCGATAAGTGCCGCCGCAGCTGCTGCAAGTTCAGGTATCCCACCTCAGTTTTATCGACTGGAGGGTGAGGATGAGAGCCTGCAATTCAAGCCCGTCGAAAAGAAAGAGATTAAACGTATACAATATTCCGCGCTTGAGGCCCTGAAATCGATAGAAGCGAATATCGATGAATTAAGGACGCGTGCAAATACATTAGAGTATGTTGATAGTATTTTAGGCGCCTATCGAAAAAGAGTCGATTCCACTGTGCAGAAATATTATAAGAGTTGGGCCTGTATAAAGGATAAAATAGGGCTTTCAGCTACGGGAACGCAACTATCGGAAGATCTTCGTCAGGAAGCAAACGAAGTGGAAACGGTATACCATCGCATTGTCAGCAAACTGCATGAGCCCGAAGCGCGTTCAGGGGAGTCTATTGTGCTAGAAATTATTGGCAATACACCTGAAAATGCTGTGTTTGTATCGGATTTATTCAGAGATTTAAAACGGAAGGACCGCGCAGCTCTTGGCCAGTTGATTCAATCCTATAGAAATCAGATGGTTGTAGAATGGGGAGTGCCTTTAAAAAAATTTGTGGCGTCAACAGCCGATGCCTTAGCAAGAAATCCCTCCCAAACACCATTAAAATACCTGGCTGTTCAATGGTTAAGTCGTCCCTATAACTTAGATTTAAAAAATAAGACGGTTCAATGTTTTGCGGTCTTATGGGTTGGTAATGATCCCTCAAAACAAGTTGCTGCAAAAAACCTGTTTGCGTCTCTGGATATAGCAAATGCATTCAGCTGGATGGGATGGCTTCTGAGTTCTACAGAAGAAACGAAGGAGCAACTTCTTCAGCAAGTAAATCCACACATATCCCTTCAAGATATAGATGGCGTTTTAGACAAGTTTCCGGAGCAAGAAAGAGGGCGACTGTTTCCTCTGGTGATGTCACTGCTATCAAAACGGTTTATGACAGGTTTTTTATTAGGGATGTTACTTTCTGGTTTTAATCATCTTGATCGAGAAATTGTTTTAAGAACACTATTAGCGGGTGATTATCGCATAGCGGGTGATTATCGCAATGAATTTGCAGAAAACTATCTGTATCCTAAAAGCATAGCAAAATTGTTCATGGCAGATGAACGGTTAATCGACAGCTTTTACCAATGTCAAGTGGATGTATTGCATTCCCGTCCGAACGATAAGAGGATGCAAACAGAGACCCTCCATAGGATTTCTAAGCAAGTCAGTTTCGATCAAAAGTATCGATTGATGTTGATGAGTGCGTTAAAATTGGTGCCGGAACATCAAAGAGCAGAGCTGGTGCAGGGGCTTTCCCCCTATTTTTGGCACGAATCAGCACCCATCCCATGGAAGCAGAAACAAGAATCCCTGAGACAGGCTCTTGGTAAAATCGATCGGTCTCAATATGATGACCAAGGTCAGCATCCCTTTCAACAGCTATTGGATCTGCTGGATAACAAAAATAAATCGGTATTATCGAAAGCGGATAAGGTCGTTGACTATTTACGAGCCATTCCTGTAGATCAAAGAGCAGAGTTGCTGAAGTTGATCAATAAGGGTCGCAATGACAGTTTATCTGATGAAAGGCTAACTTATCTGTTGCTATATCCAAAAGCGGAGCGCATGGCTCACATCAGGGAGAATAAGGATTATGCTTTTATTTCTCTAGATATTAGAGAGATTAGTTATTTATTTCCTGAAGAGCAGCGGATGAAGCAAACTCAGCGGATTAAAAACGCATTGAATCAAATGACTGAAGCGAGGGGTCGAGAAATCGTTTCATTATTAAAGAGGGTCTTAAAGCTTGTTCCTGAAGCGCAAAGAGCAGACCGTTTTCAGGAAGTAATGGAGTTGATTAAGTCTTTAAAGGGAGACCTCAAAAGCTGGGGTTGTGTACTATCAGATCTTAGGGATTTACCACTCGACTTAAGAATGCCTTACTTGAGAAAAATTCAGCAAGAGACGAACAATCATTTGGGAGCGGGAATTGCTTTCAGTAATACATCGCATAGGCTCTTTAAAGAAGATCCTAATTTGAAAATTAAAGCCTTAGAGTACCTGACTCAAGGCCTGAATCAGCTTTTATCTGCATATCAATCCGGTGAAGAAATTCCTGCTGCAGAATGCATGAAGGTGCATTCATTAAGATGTGACGCAGTCCACCATTTCGATGATTTTATTGACGCAGAAACCCTGGATGAAAGGGCTTTACAAGCACGCTCCTATCCATACGGTCAACTTTTTGAGTTGAATTATCTGGCGCATCATTCGCAAGATGCAACTGAGTACAAGCAAGTCTTCTATCGCAAAGTGGCCCCTGCTTTTAAGAAGGTGGGCGCGGAAGAACTCAACGAATTTTTCTTTCGTGATGGATCGTATTCAGTCCCGCTATTGAAGGTGCTAGAGACCTATAGTCCACAAGAAATTGTGGAATTTGTGACTCAAGCAAATAAACATCCTGAAGTGATGAAATATGTTATCTCATTTCTAGAAAAATATCCCAACAGAGAGAACATTAATTTAACGCTGTTTTTCCATTTACATCTCGAAAATTTAATCGCGATATCTCCTGATGATGAGACGACGCTGGATGGATTAAAAACTGTTTATTGTGTTTTGGGTTGGGCTCCCCCTGAAAAGCGACAGCAAATGGTTGCGCAAATACGTGAAATCCCTTTACCGATCCTAAAAACACACCTAGTAACATTACTCTCGTTTATTTTTATGAGAAACGAAGAGTTGATGCAAAGTTGTTATGCCTATCGCTTTAACAAGCTTGTGGCCTGTCCTTTGGGGGCTCCAGAGGTGCAGGTGATAGGGAAGGAATTGCTCTATCAAGCAATGCATGACCAAATGATGTCTCTAAGCCTGACTGCTCTTTCAAATGATATAAAGAGTCGCTTTTTAAGAGATTTTGCTCCTAGTTATTATGAGGGCGGTCAAAATAACGTTTTACCGTGGAATGATGAACGATTAAAGCCCTTTAAGCCACTTTTAGTTGCTGATCTGCAGAAAATTTTAGAAAATGAATATCGTTATATTAAAGAAGAGGCAAAAAGTTTCGCTAGAGCGATCGAACTGGTTCCGGATCAAATGAAAGCGGATGTGATGATAGAATGGTTAATGAGTGATGATGCGCCCAAATCCAGGGAAGATCTGTTAACCCTATTCTCTGAAGAAGATCGAGAGGAACATTTTGAGACCCTAAAAGATCTATTCCTATGGCTCAAAGAAAATAGCGGTTCGGATGGATTCATTGAAAGAACGCTCAGTCATTTGGCGTCGATCCCAGAAGAGGAACGCCTCACCACAGCAAAAGCAATGATGGCTCCAGTTGAAGCACAAGCCGTTGTAGAGGTAGAGAGCCCTAAAGTCTCTCTAGAGGACTCTGTTATGAGTCTTGTGAAGCTGTTATTTTCTGATTTAACGACGGCCAATCGCCTCCATCGTTGGGTCATCGAAAATAAAAACTCCAGCCTATTGTTCCCTTACAAGGTTTATCTCTTATTACGTGTGTTTTCCGAAGAGAAGCGCATGGCCGCCGCAGAAAAATTGATGGAAATAGCAATTAACTATCCCGAAGGTGACCTCCCCTCAGTTTCCGATATCGAAGCGAATCTTCTGTAGCGATTCTGTTCTTGCCGCAGGGTCTGGATGAGATAATTGCAGACGTCGCAATAAGCCGAAGGCTTCGAATGAGCAGCATTTTTGGAGCAGCCAAGTAACAGGTTACCAACTCACCTTACGCAAAACAAGAAGGTAGCCAGGGCGTCCCGCCCTGGTGCACAGGGCGAGACGCCCTGGCTACCTTCTCAGGCTTCGTTTTCTTATTTTGACGACATTGGGAAAAATCCGCGTACTCCAGGGACTTCGTCAAGGACAAAATCACTCATTTTTGATCTTTGCAACTATCTCATCTGGATGTATTATATCGTATTTATTGTTTATCATAAGATAATCAGATCGAGTAGCTGTTTAGATAACGCGGAGGTGTTTATGGCGTCGCTAGTAGGTGCATTAGCTTCAAGTTCGAGTGCAAGCTCAAGTTCAAGTTCAAGTTCGAGTTCAATCTCAAGTTCAAATTTGAGTAGTCCACCTCGTTTTTATCGATTAGAGGAGGATGGGGATTATCTAGATTTTAAATCGGTTAATCCTAGGGATATTAAGGGGTACTCCGCGCTGGAAACCTTGCGAGTGGTAGAAAGGAATGTTGATAGCTTAAAAATACATGCAACAACCTTAGAATGCGTCGAGAGTATTTTAGGGGCTTATCGTAACCATGTTAATGCGACGTTGCGAGGCGATGATAAGAGTTGGTCTCATACATGGAACAAGGTAGTCATTATCGCCAAAGGAAGCACATTAGAGGAAACGCTTACGAAAGAAGCTGCTGAAGTAGAAGCTGTATATCTCCGCATTATCGCTAAGTGGAATAACCCCGAAGTGCGTCCTAAAGATGAAATCCGTGCTTTAGAAGCAATTGGAAAGACGCCTGAGAATGCTGCATTTATATCCAATTTATTCACGGGTTTGGATCGGGATGGTCGCAGAGCCCTCAGTTTTGAGATACAGAAAAATGGGGTGTTAATCAAAACAGATTTGTTAGAGCCTTTAAAAAGATTTGTGGCGCTTACGACTGAGGCGTTAGCGAAAAGTCCTTCCAATGCACGAATAAAATATTTAGCGGTTTATTGTTTAATAAATCCGCAGGATCATTTTAATAGAGAGTCGTTTATCAGGTATACATGGGACCTATTATGTCTTAATGAATTAGCTCTTTTTGGAGCAAGCCGTAGCTATCTGGGACAACTCTTAAGAGGTTCACAGGATGCAGAGCCTTCACAGGTTGCAAAAGATGCATTAAAATGGGTCGGAAGATTATGTAACATTACAAATAGACAAACAAAAATTAAGATTTTTTACTCGTTATTGGAGAAAATAGCTGAAATAGACCGCGTCTTAATCTGTTTTCCTGAGGAAAAAAGAGAGAAGTTATTTCTGTTGGTGGCACACACTTTGGCAATGGCTAATGTCACTGAAGAAAGATTGATACATCTGTTTTCTTTATTCGATGAGGAGGGTAAAGAACTTCTGTTGAGGAAAATAGCAGCAGGTGAGTATCCACCGATATCTTATCTAGTAGACGTTGAACCCTCCAATATGATTACAACCTTCTTGTTTAGGACAGATGCGCGTTTAATCGATAGTTTTTATCGACATCAAATCGATTTGCTGCAACGTTATCATCGCGATCACGATAAGAACGGACAAAAAATCACTCTTGATCGCATTTTCAAGCAGGCTCAAGCGGATCAAACCATTCGGTTTGCACTGATAAATGGATTAAAATTGGTGCCGGAGGATCAAAGAGCGGTAGCAGTAGAGGGAATTTCCCCTTATTTTTGGCAAGAATCAGCGACAATACCTTGGAGAAGTGCTGTCGTTCGGTGCATAGCACATGAAAGCGGTTATCTGTTAGAGGGGAGTTGTCGTAAAGAATGCGTCGAGTTGCTGGATAATCATCATTTACTAGAGACCTTACGTAATCGTGCTGATGAGCTAGTGATGCGCTTAAGGGCCCTTCCGAAAGATCAAAGGGCAGTATTGATAAAGTGGACGTTTGTGGGTTTAAAAAATTTTCTTGATCCAGCCCATCTATTGATGTTTCCCAAGGCGGAGCGTATGGCGCATGTTCATGATCACGTAATTGATCTTTTCGGTGATTTTAAAATCCGTCGTATTTTGGAAAACGATATAAGGGACTTCTGCTGTTTATTCCCAGACGGAGAACAGATGGAAAAAGCTGAATGTGTTAGGGTCGAATTAAATCGATTAGACCAACTAAATGATAATGTGCCGCGTGAGAAAAAAACAGCCTTATTAAAAGCTGCCCTAAAGCTCTTTCCTATGGACCAAAAAGCGAATAAAGTTCTT
>Ga0207102_1128_pt1 | contig 14420 bp, 10 predicted proteins | sample Alteio_BWMinHeat_80_FD_153573 | JGI IMG/M metagenome (GOLD analysis project Ga0207102, IMG submission 153573) | Enriched cells from forest soil in Barre Woods Harvard Forest LTER site, Petersham, Massachusetts, United States -... | ecosystem: Environmental > Terrestrial > Soil > Temperate forest >... | reverse complement strand
ATGCTACCAGCGAATGGTTAAAAAGATCATCCTGTATGCCGGTGAGCTTGCGTACTTCTTCAATGCTTAATCCACAGAAGTAGCTCATTTTGTGGCACAGGTTAATATCGTGTTTTTCGTTACCGGCTTCTTCGGGGGTGTGCGTGGTAAACACCAGGCGCTTTTTTACTTCTTCGGCATTATTGCCAAATTTTTTGTACAGGTAAAATACCGATGATACGCCGTGTGCTTCGTTTAAATGATATCGCTCGGGGTTAAAATTCAGCTCATCCATGAGCTTGGCCCCTCCCACTCCCAGCAAAATAAACTGGGCCACTTTGGTAGCCACATTGGCATCGTATAACCGGTGGGTTATGGTTTGCGATACATAATCGTTCTCGGGCAAATCGGTGCTTAGTAAAAACAGCGGGGCTGTTTTAAATATTTCGGGGTTCAGGTACCAGGCTTTCACCCATACCAGGTGATCGTGAATGGTTATCTGGAACTTGATACCGGTATCTTCCAAAAAATGATAGTTTTTCTCCAGCCAGGTTACCTGCAGGGTATGATCCTGGTTACGGGCCTGATCGTAGTATCCATACTTCCACAATATGCCTACGCCCACCATATTTTGTTGCAACTCAAATGCGCTGCGTAAATGCGAACCCGATAAAAAGCCTAATCCTCCGCTATAAATTTTCAAGGGTTGATGAACGGCATACTCCATTGAAAAATAGGCAACCCGTTTTGAATATTTTGCATCAACCGGGTAAGGCACTGTAAAATTGGTAAAACTCATAAACTTCTGCTTCTTTAATATCTTGTTAAGTGCTGAAAAATATTAATCCGTAATGCTACAAACCGTGTGTTAAATTAATATTAACGGCGCGCAATATAACGTTAAATTCCAAATCCTATTATACTGGTTGCAGTAGTACATAGTAACCCCCAATTGGTTGAAAATTACCATTTACCGGTTTAAGAAGGGAAATAATTGTACCAGGTTTTTTAATCGCCGATTCAGGCAACAAGGCGCATGTGTCATGTTGACATTATTTCTTCTTTTCCTTTACTGCTTTTTTCTTTTTCCAGAAACTACCTTCAAAAAAGCACTTTATATCGCGATACGAACCACAACCGCCTTTTTCTTTCATGGTAACCTTGCCGCCGGCAAATACCAGCTCCAGCAAACAGGGATTATCACTTTTTGAATATTGTGCAACGGTGGGTGTAACCAAACGCGCTGTTCCTTTTAACTCGCCGGTGCATTCGCCATTGTCTTTTTCAAAGTGAACAAAAAACACCAGTTCCGAGGCATTTTTGCCATCGCGTACAGAAATATAATTGCGGGCATTTTGTACATAATCGCCCGATAGTTTATTTTTCTGCGACAGGGTATCAATAGGATTAATAATATCCTGTATTATTTCTTCGTTAGGTTCTGTTACTATGAGGGTAAAACTATTGGTGTTACGATCGTAGAAATAAATATTTCTTTTAAACAACACATCGCCATCGGCTTTTTTGGTATCGTGATAGGTAGTGATTTGAAATTTTGAATCCAGTAACCCGTAGGCAGAATAATAATGATCGAAACCCGCTTTTACCAGGGGCATGGCTTTTAAAAACTTGTTGTCGTTGCTCATGCATGCCAGGTAGGCTACATGTTTTGAACCGGCAATGGCCTCGGTAAACAAATATTTTTCCTTGCCCTTTTCAACTGTTCTTGCCAGTGCATACAATTTGGGCCTGGCGTTTTTTCCAAACTCTTTTTTAAAAATGCTATCGGGTATAAACTGGGTAAAGGTTTTAAAGCCAATTTGCAGGGAATCGTTGGGCTTGCGCAGCAGCATGGTATCGGGTATTAAAATAGGCAGCGATTCCTGGGGATAAAACTCAATAAAATCGGCAACAGTTACCTGCTCATCATCCTTTAACGAGGTCTTTTTTTTGTCTTTACATGCCCCTATCAATAAAAGAATACAACAACAACTAAAAAAGTATTTCTTCATAAAAATTGCCCGTAAGCGGTTGAGATAGTTAAAAATAAGCATTCATGGCCACTTCAAAAAGAAACAGGCCGCTTCAATTTTAACAGTGCATTAAATTTAGCCTGCGCCATAGCGGGTTTGGAAAGCTGCGTTTATTTTTTTAGATTTGTCTAAATTTTATTTTAGGCAATAATTAAATAGTATATGAGTCCTAAATTTTCCAGCAGCCGCGAAAACTATCTAAAAGCGATATTTCACCTGCAGGAAGTTCATGGTACGGTTACCACTAACGATGTAGCTGCCGAAATGCAAACCCGCCCGGCGTCTGTTACCGATATGCTTAAAAAGCTAAAAGCGCAGAAGTTGTTGTTGTACGAAAGATACCAGGGTTTTAAGCTCAGTAACGAAGGACGGAAAGTAGCCCTGCAAATTATTCGCAAACACCGGTTGTGGGAGTTCTTTTTGGTTGAAAAGCTGCGTTTTGGGTGGGATGAAGTGCATGAAATGGCCGAAGAGTTGGAACACATCAGCAGCAAAAAATTAATTGACCGTCTCGATGAATTTTTAGGATTCCCTAAAACCGATCCGCACGGCGACCCTATACCCGATAGCCAGGGCCGCTGGACGCTTCCCCGCCAGGTAGATTTGTTAAACCTGCCCATTAACACGGTGGCCGAAGTAAGCGGTATTGGCGATCAGAGTGCCGAAATACTTGAATTGCTAAGCCATAAGAATATTGCACTGGGTACCCGGCTCGAAGTGAAAAAAAGATTTGCCTTCGATAATTCACTGGAGCTGAAAATAAAAAACCAGTCGGCAATAACTATTAGTGAACACGTAGCAAAAAATGTTTTTGTGAAATATGATGAATAGATTAAAAGGGGAAGCCTCGCTGGGAGATGTACATGAATCGGTTGACATAGAAAAGAAGAAAATAGGCTGGAAAAAAGCCATTGCTTTTTTTGGCCCCGCTTACCTGGTAAGTGTGGGGTATATGGACCCCGGCAACTGGGCTACCGATTTAGCCGGTGGCAGCCAGTTTGGATATGCGCTTATTTGGGTACTGTTGATGAGTAACCTCATGGCCCTGTTATTACAGGGTTTGGCAGCCCGTTTGGGTATTGTTCGCCGCCGCGACCTGGCACAGGCCAACCGCGAAGCCTATCCCCGCACCATCAACTTTGTTTTGTACATACTGGCCGAAATTGCCATTGCCGCCTGCGACCTGGCCGAAGTGCTGGGCATGGCCATAGGTATTCAATTACTAACCGGCCTGCCGCTTATATGGGGCGTTGCCATTACAGTATTGGATACGCTGTTGCTGCTGTTATTACAACAATTAGACATTCGCAAAATGGAAGCCTTTATTATTGGCCTTATAGCCATCATTAAATTATCGTTTCTGATAGAAATCATACTAGTCAAACCACACGCCGCCGCCATTGCATCGGGCTTTATACCCCACTTTCCCAGTGAAGCCGCTTTATACATTGCCATTGGTATTATTGGCGCTACGGTAATGCCGCATAATTTATACCTGCACTCGGCCCTGGTGCAAACCCGTAAAATAACAAAGGACCGACAGGGTATAAAACAGGCCTTAAAATTCAACTTACTGGATAGCACCATTGCACTAAACCTGGCCTTCCTGGTAAATGCCGCCATTTTAATACTGGCAGCCAAAGCATTTTTTGAAGGTGGTTTTCACAATGTGGCCGAAATAAAAGATGCCCATCGTTTGCTGGCGCCCCTGCTGGGCACCAAAATAGCCCCGGTATTATTTGCCGTGGCGCTGATTGCGGCCGGGCAAAGCAGTACGATTACCGGCACACTGGCCGGGCAAATTGTAATGGAAGGCTACCTGCGCCTGCGCATCAACCCCTGGATGCGTCGCCTGCTTACCCGCCTGCTGGCCATTATTCCTGCCATACTGGTTATTGCTATATCGGGCGAACAAAAGGTTGATTACCTGCTGGTGTTAAGCCAGGTAATATTAAGCATGCAGCTGGGTTTTGCCATTATACCGCTGATACATTTTGTAAGCGATAAAAAAACAATGGGCGAATTTGCTATTCGCTGGCATGTGCAGCTGATAGCCTGGATTATTGCTGCCATACTGGTATACCTGAATATTCGTATGGTGATAACCGAAGCCGGCTCGTACTTCATGGCTTCCGGCAACCTGTTCTGGAAAGCGGTTATACTGTTGAGTGGCCTTGCGTTTATAGGCTTTCTGGTGTATATTATTTTGTATCCTTTCATACACAAGCCACGGCCCGCCTCTATTCAAATGCATCCCACCAAAGAAGAGCTGCGCCAGCTGAATGTTCCTGTATTCAAAAAAATTGCAGTAGCGCTCGACTTTGGCCAGCACGATGATGTATTGTTAGCACATGCCATTGGACAAGGACAGGGCAATGCCGAATACCTGTTGATTCACGTGGTGGAAAGTGCCTCAGCGCGATTATTAGGCAGGGAAAGCGACGATTATGAAACCCGTAACGACGAGAACCGGTTACAATCGTACGTACAACAATTACAGGAAAAGGGATTAACTGCCAGCAGTCATTTGGGCTTTCATAACCGCTCGGCCGAAATTATCCGCATCATCAATGAATACAAAGCCGATATGCTGGTAATTGGCGCGCACCGGCATACAGGAGTGAAGGACTGGCTGTATGGAGAAACGATTAATTCAGTAAGGCATGAGTTGAGGATACCGATACTCGTAGTAAACTACTAGTTTGTGGTTTCTATCTAACAGTTTCTGGTTTATTGTTTTTGGTTTCTGGTTCTTTTGGTGCAGACTTTAAAATAAACCAGTAGCCAGCCGCTATTGCCAGCTAAGACCAAACCGCAACGAAACCAAAAACTATAAACCAAAAACCAGGAACTATTTCTTATGTAATAGTAAATGCTTCAACCTGCTGAATGTTTCAGGTTTGATATTGAGATAAGAGGCAAAAATCTTTTGTGGTACCCGTTGTAGCATGTGGGGATGATTGTTTACGTATGCCAGAAAGCGATCGCGGGTGGAGACTTTTAACTGGTCGAAATAACGGGCATCTTTTTTAATAAACATCTGCATAATAATTGCGCGGCCCAGGGTTTCTGCGCCAGGCATCGTATTCAGCACCAGTTGCATATTATCGTAGTGGATGGATGCCAGAGTGGTAGGCTCCAGGGTTTCAAGAATAACTTCGGAAGGTACGCGGTTGTGGTAAGATATTTCTGACTGTACAAAATGACCTTCGGTGGCCAGTTGCAGGGTTACCTGTCCTTTGGGAGAGGGTACATATTTACGTACAAGCCCTTTGATCACTACACTCAGGTAATCATCAATTTCTCCCTGGTTAACCAAAACCTGTTTTTTCTCAAACCGGCGAATTTCCAGATAAGGTACCAGCACTTCAAATGCGTCGCGGTCTATAGCAATAAACCGCTGCAGGTGCGTCAGTAATTGATCGAAACAATCCCTGGCGACATTGTTTTTATCCCCCATAAATTAGTATCATTTAAGAAACGGAGCGTCTGAATTCTTTTTCCGCAGCAGGTGTTTCAGGCGGCTAAAAGTTTCAGGTTTTATGTTCAGATAGGATGCCAGGTACTTTTGCGGCACCCGTTGAAACAGCTCAGGGTTATCTGTCATAAAACGTAAAAACCGTTCTTTGGTATTGTACCGGATGCGTTCCAGTTCCCACATTTCTTTTTGTAAAAACAACTCGGTGATAATTAAGCGGCTCAAACGCTCTAATTTAGGATAACGGCTATATAATTGTTCGGCTCTGTCGCGGTGTAACGAGTAAAACGTGGTAGGTTCAATGGTTTCTACAATGTAACCCGAGGGGGCGCCGGAGAAATACGATACGGAAGACGATACGAGCTCACCCTCCTTGGCCAGCTGCGTAATAACCTCTTCCTTACCCTTGTAAAAAAACTTGCGGGCCAGGCCTTTAATAACAAAATACAGGTATTTCTCCGTTTCATTCAAATCGGTAAGGCGTACTTTTTTGTCAACCGACCTTACTTCAATGGAATTAATCAGGGCTTCCAGTTCTTCGGCGGGGAGGTCAATAAACTGGTCTATATACTTCTGTAATATAGCAACCATACTGCAATTTATAATTTATCAACTATTATTACTGATATAAGTATTACGAGCCGCATTTTTTTAAGTGCAATTATGTATCGACTTTCGGCTATTCTACTAAAAATTCATAGGATAGTTTTAAAGAGTAGTAAAGTGAACGGTCAACAGCACCAAACGACCATCCTGTAGTTACCGGTAACTGGTTGCTAAAAAGCCGTTTGCGCATTTGGTCATTCTGCTGTAGGTTTGCACCCTTATTTGAAGGCTAAAACCACGCATTATGGCACAAAAAATCAATGTACAGAATCCTGTTGTAGAACTGGATGGCGATGAAATGACCCGCATTATCTGGAAATTTATCAAGGATAAACTCATCCTTCCCTACCTGAACCTGGATATTAAGTATTATGACCTGGGTGTCGAATACCGCGATCAAACCAACGACCAGGTAACTATAGATGCTGCCAATGCCATAAAACAGTATGGCGTAGGAATTAAATGTGCTACTATCACTCCCGATGAAGCCCGCGTTAAAGAATTTACCCTCAAACAAATGTGGAAGAGCCCCAATGGCACCATTCGTAACATTCTGGATGGTACGGTTTTCCGCGAGCCCATCGTTATCAATAATATTCCCCGCCTGGTAACCAACTGGACCGCCCCCATTATCGTTGGCCGTCACGCTTTTGGCGATCAGTACCGGGCTACCGATGCTGTTTTCAAAGGAAAAGGCAGGCTCACCATGACTTTCACTCCCGAAGGCGGTGGCGAACCACAAACCTTTGAAGTATACAACTTTAAAGGCGATGGCGTGGCCCTTACCATGTACAATACCGACGAAAGCATTAGTGGCTTTGCCCGCAGCTGCTTTAACATGGCCCTGAGCAAAAAATGGCCTTTGTATTTGAGTACGAAAAACACTATTCTTAAAAAGTACGACGGCCGCTTTAAAGATATTTTTGCCGAAATATTTGAAAATGAGTTCAAACAGGCATTCCAACAGGCTGGCATTGTATATGAGCACCGCCTCATCGACGACATGGTTGCCAGCGCCCTGAAATGGAATGGCAATTTTGTTTGGGCCTGTAAGAACTACGATGGTGACGTTCAGAGCGATACTGTTGCCCAGGGCTTTGGTTCATTGGGTTTAATGACCTCTGTACTGATTACCCCCGATGGCAAAACCATGGAAGCAGAAGCTGCCCATGGTACCGTAACACGCCACTACCGCGACCATCAGGCAGGAAAACGCACCAGCACCAACCCCATTGCCTCTATTTTTGCCTGGACAAGAGGTTTAGCTTTCCGCGGTAAGCTGGATGGCAACCAGGCTTTGATCGATTTCAGCAATACACTCGAGTCTACCTGTATAGAAACAGTTGAAAGCGGAAAAATGACTAAAGATTTGGCAGTGTGTATTCATGGAAATAAGGTAGAACATGGTAAACACTACCTGTATACCGAAGAATTCCTGGATGCTATCGACACTAACCTGAAGAAAAAAATGGGTTTATAGTTCCCTGTAAACGGGAATCAGCATATTCAAGAGGCGTCCCACCGAATGATGGGGCGCTTTTTATTTTGTAAGGGAAAAGAAGTCGGAGGCCGAATTACCGGTAACTGGTAACTGGTAACTGGAAACCGGTAACATTTCAGGCCTGTCTGCCGGCAGGTTTGCCGTTTCACGTTTCACGTTTGCCGACTGCCGACTGCCGTTTCACGAAAAAGAAAAGGCCCCTGCCGAAGCAAAGGCCTTTTTGTGATGATAATACCCCTTAAATTACCTTCTTTATTAAATATGATAAAACACCGGAGCTTTACCCCTATTGACAGCCCCTGTATTGGTAACATTATTTGTGCCTGAGCAGCCGGCCGGCATAAATTTCCTGTTAAGAAAATTGTAAAGGGAAGCGGTGAGATAATTTTTCTACAATAACCTGTTATACAAACAAATAATATAAAAAATGAGCGGGGCGTAAATCACTGATAGTAATCCTGTCCGTGAATATACCTGTAGAACTTACCTTGAAGAGTTAGGGAAAATAAAAAGAAATTATATAAAATAACCAAAGTATCACTACGTTAAATATAGAGGTAAATTAAATTTTTACCGATTGGTGAAAAGCAGTAGTGTTAATTTGTGAAATTGATTTTCGCATGTATTTTGCCGGCGGATTTTTTCGTCGTAAAATTTCAGAAGCCAAACATTGACTGCCATAAAATTATTATCCATTCCAGCGATAGAAAATTTCCACTTGCCAGGGAACGCCCATGTACAGGTGAAGGATTAAAAGTACGGCCGGCGTTCCTATTTTTTTGTTTGTGGTTTGAGGTTCTTTAGCTTCGATTTCTCTATTATAATATCGTCAGCATTTTAAGGCAACAAATTACGCAGGCACTTTAAAACCGCAACGCAACCACAAACCTCAAACTACAAACCATAAACTATTTCTTCTTCTTATCCGCCCTTTTTTGCAACTCGGCTACCAGTATGGTAATTGGCCGGCCAATGGGTGTTTGGCCCCTGTAGGTAATCACTTTTAAATTGGCAGCTTCTTTGGGCACCGTAACAGGCCCCATGCATTTGGGATAAAACCGGTCGGGAAATGAATTATCAAAGCTGTAGTAAATATCCAGCCCCTCTATTTCGGTGCTTAACGTTAGTTTTAGCTGATTGCCTTCGTTGTTTACATCGAAGATGGGATCGTACATACTGGGTGCATATTTCACTTCGGCCACATCAAAACGTTGAAAGTGGTCTTCAACCCGGTGCACAAAATCATTCCAGTTCTTTTTTTCTTTGGGCGACCATAACGCTTCCGCAACGGCAAAGGCGCGTGGCCAGGTCATATACTCTGCATGACGCATATTGGTTACCTGCTCTGTCCACAAATTAGCCTGACCTCCTTTTATATATTGTGCATCGGTGCCATCGGGAACCGGCTCAAACGTGTATGAGTCTTTTAAACGGACTGTTTTATACACCGGTGGTTCAATGGCGGGGTCGCCCTGCATCAGGTCGATATACGTATTGGAGTTGGGCGTCATCACCACATCGTGTTTCAAGGCAGCCGCTTCGGCGCCTCCCTTTATTCCACGCCAGCTCATAACCGTAGCGCTTGGCGCCAGGCCGCCTTCCAGTATTTCATCCCAGCCAATGAGCTTTTTGCCTTTTGACTGAATGATTTTTTCAACCCGTTTTTCAAAATAGCTTTGTACTTCTTTCTGATCCTTTAAATTTTCGCGTTGCATTAATTGTTTTATGGCATCGCTTTGTTCCCAAAAATTTTTCGCACACTCATCGCCACCTACATGAATGTATTCAAACGGAAACAGCTGCGCTACCTCGGTAAACACTTTATCCAGGAATTCATACACCTTTTCGTTGGCAGGGCACAGGGTGTTATCTTTTAAGGCATAAAAACCGGTATCGGTCCACTGCATAAACTTTTCGCCTGCGCTCACGTAATAGTTTCCGGGTGTGCACGATAGCTCGGGGTACGCAGCCACGGCCGCCATGCTATGACCGGGTACATCTACTTCGGGCATAATGTTTACAAAACGATCTGCTGCATATTTTATCAGCTCTTTAATATCTTCCTGCGTATAAAAACCGCCATAGGTACGCGGCTCGCTTTCGGTTGGTACAGGGAACGTACCAAAAGTGCCTGTTCGTTGCACCCGCCATGCGCCTACTTCGGTTAACTTAGGCAATGATTTTATTTCAACTCGCCAGCCCTGGTCATCGGTAAGGTGTAAGTGCAGCAGGTTGTATTTATACTTCACCATTTCATCAATATACGCCTTCACCTGTTCTTTGGTGAAATAGTGCCGCACCACATCGAACATCAACCCGCGCCAGGCAAAACGGGGATAATCCACGATATGCACACCGGGTATACCCCAGGTTGTTTTCTTTACCACCGAAGAGCTTTCTACTTCTTTGGGTAATAATTGTAACAAGGTTTGTGCGCCATAAAACAAACCGGCCGGCTCATTGGCAGTTACCTGTACTTCGGTTGCCAGTACATCAATAGTATAGCCCTCTTTCCCCAATACGGGGTTGGGTTTTGTATTTAAAGAGAACCTGATTACGTTGGTTTTGGCAGCTGTTGTGCCCAGGTTGAACCCGGTTGAGCGATGTATTTTTTCGGCAAAATACGTTCGTACCCACTGCACATTGGCGTTTTTATCGCCACCGGCTATCAGGCGGGTTTGGCTGTTGATAATAAACCGGGCATTCTTTTTTTCGAGCGATACCGGCTGTGGTATAATGGCAATATCGGTAGTAGTTTGTGCAACACCCATAACAAAAAGCAGGCAACTGATAAAAAACAGGCTGATCGATTTCATATTAGTGTTTTTGGTCAATGGTGAATGGTCAATTAGCTTCCGCTAAACTTTCAGCAGCACGCGGAAAAGTCGGCAACGTGCAATAGCAAACGCATTGACCATTCACCGTTTTAAAATTAGGGAATTTATCAGCATCCATTCCCGAAAAATTAATGCAATCGGTTGATACTGTTATTGAATTATATCCCTTAATTTGTATCTTTCCTCAAAACCATCTACAATGAAAAAACTGCTAGTTCCTACTGATTTTTCGGATACATCAAAAATTGCAGCTCGTTTTGCCGTACAAATGGCGGCCGATATTGAAAATGCGAAGATTATTTTAATTCATGTGTCTGATAAAATAACAGGCGGTTCTGATGGTTCTCCTTTAACAGAAGATGACGACGACCGCCGGCTTATTTTAACGCAGGCCCTCAGCCAGTTAAAAGAAGAATTATTGCCTTTTGGTAAAGTGCCTATTGAATTTGATATAGAAAAAGGCTCCTCGCTGGTTGAAACACTCACCCGCTATGTACGCCACCAGGCTATTGATATGGTAATTATGGGTATCACCGGCGCCACCCGCCTTGAACAGATATTTATGGGTAGCAATACGCTGGATATGGCCAAAGAAAGTATCTGCCCCGTACTAATCATTCCGCCCAACGCAGAATACCGCAAAATTAAAAATGTGGTACTGGCCAGCGATTTCAAGGAAGTAGATACTACCATACCCGAAGCACCCTTAAAAGCTACGCTCGACCTGTTTAAACCAACCCTGCATATTGTGAATGTAGACCACGAGCATTATGTTGAACTTACCGACGACTACAAGGCAGAAAGGGCCAAGATGGAAATCATGCTAAAAGAGTATAAGCCCGAGTTTTATTTTATTCGTCAATATGACTTTTTTGATGCCATCAGCCAGTTTGTGGCCGATAAAAACATCGACCTGCTGGTAATTGTTCCCAAAGACCGTTCCATTGTTAGCGGCCTGTTTAAAACCAGCCATACCAAAAAACTGGCCTATCACAGCCATATTCCTATTGTGGCCATTCACGAATAACCGGTTATTAACATTTTTTAATACAGGCGTAGCCCCCAAAGGCTGCGCCTTTTTTTGGTCAATGGTGAATGGTCAATGGTGAATCTTTTGCTTCGATACGTTCTCGCAAAGGAAAACACTTTATGCCTTTTTGCCTTGTGCCTTTATGCCCTGACACTTGTGCCCTGAAACCTGTAACTTGTAACTAAATTCTGATAGCCGCCGGAGGAACAACCTCAAACCATAAACTACAAACCACAAACAAAAAAACATGCTTGGCTTTAGTCACGAGGTATTTTTTGAAGTGGCCACCCACCTGAGCTTTTCAAAAGCAGCCGACGTGTTGTACATCAGCCAGCCTGCCATTACCAAGCATATTCAATCGCTCGAAAAACATTATAAGGTTAGTTTATTTGAGCGCAAAGGCAATTCGGTATCGCTTACCAGCGAAGGCAAAATATTGCTTAAATACGTAGTAGAAGGCCGCGAACTGCAACGGCAGCTGGCGTTTGATATTACCAAACAAAAAAACCTGCAACAGGCCAAAGGCTCGCTTACCCTGGGCACCAGCACTACCATATCGCTGTATGTTATTCCACCCGTTTTTTCCTCCTTTCACCAGCAATACCCCAATATTGATCTTACCCTTATTAACCGCAACTCGGAAAATATATTAAAAGCCCTGCTCGATCATGAAATTGACCTGGCTATTACCGAAGGGCGCAACACCCTTACCTCGGTTAAATACCAGTTTTTTTTGACCGATGAAGTGGTGCCTGTTTGCAGCGCCAAAAGTTACCTGGTTAGAAAGAAAACCATTACCCCCGAAGAATTGACAAAAATCCCGGTAGCCCTGCGTGAAAGAGGGTCAGGTACGTTGTCGGCCGTTTCCGATGCGTTGCAAAAGTGCAAAATAAGTATTGGCGATATTCAACATAAAATAGTACTGGGCGGCACCGAAGCCTTAAAAAACTTTTTGCTCGATGATGTTTGCCTGGGTTTTCTTCCCCTGCGATCGGTTGCCCGCCAGCTCAAAAACGGCGACCTGGTTCGGTTAACCATACCTGGTTTGCAAATTCACCGCGCTTTTTATTTTATGCAAAGAAGAGGTTCTGAAGCAGACCGTATTAACCAGTTATTTATTAAACTGGCTACCAGCCACTATAACAAAAAGTTATAGCATATAAGCAAACGGTATCGTTTTCGTTGCAGCAGGTTACTACTTTTACACTGTCATACCTGTACAATGAGAACAATTGAACAAATCACCTCGTTATCACATTTAGTTTGCTCGCAATGCGAACAGGCATATAGCGCCTTTCAGCTACAAACCTTTTCACCGTGCTGCCGGCAGCCGCTGGTGGCGCAGTATAACCTAGCAGAAGTACCCGGTAAAACGGTATTGTATAATCGCCCTGCAACGATGTGGCGTTACAAAGAAGTGCTGCCTGTTTTTGAAGATGAAAACATCGTGAGCCTGGGAGAAGGTATGACGCCCATGCTGGAACCCAAACGGTTGCAGTCAAAATACGAATTGCCTAACCTGTTTATAAAAGACGAATCAAAAAACCCAACCGGTTCTTTTAAAGCGCGTGGTTTAAGTGCAGCCGTTTCAAAAGCAAAGGAACTGGGTATGCACACCTGTATTATTCCCACCGCTGGTAATGCAGGCGGTGCGTTGGCAGCCTATTGTGCCGCAGCAGGTATGAAGGCCATTGTAGTAATGCCCCGTCATACACCACAGGTGTTTAAAAACGAATGCGAACTATATGGCGCCGAAGTGATACTGGTAGATGGATTGATAAGTGATTGCGCTAAAAAGGTAGCCCAGTTAAAACAATCCATGGAGTGTTTTGACATAAGCACGATGAAGGAACCGTACAGACTGGAAGGCAAAAAAACAATGGGCTACGAAATAGCCGAACAGTTTAACTGGACGCTGCCCGATGTAATTCTCTACCCTACGGGTGGTGGTACCGGTCTGATTGGTATGTGGAAGGCCTTTAACGAAATGCAACAGATGGGATGGATTGGTGAAAAACTGCCGCGTATGATAGCTGTGCAGGCCGAAAATTGTCAGCCGGTAGTACAAACATGGAAAGGGCTGCAACCCAATGCCAAAAGTTATACAGGTAAGGCTTCGCTCGCAAATGGACTAGCCGTTCCCAACCCGTTTGCAGAAGATATGATCTTGAAAGTACTGCACGAATCAAAAGGATTACCAATCGCTATTTCCGATGAAGTTATGATTGATGCGGTAAAACAAATAGCCAGTATGGAGGGATTGATAATAGCGCCCGAAGGTGCTGCATTATGGGCAGCATTGTTACAACTGGTGCAGCAGGGTTCCATTCAACGGGCAGAAACCATTGTTATACTCAACACCGGTTCAGGGTACAAATACCTTGAAAACATTTTATAAGTTTTATTATGGAGATTAAGGGTTGTTAAAGGGCGTCCCCCGATATTTCGGGGGACTTTTTTATGTATGTATAATAGTAGTCTCAGGGTGGTGTCATCAACCTATCATCTTAGGTCTATGTTAGGGTTATCCTAGGCTAATCCTAGGTTTTTAACCCTGGAATAGCCCTACAAATACCCTAGGAAGAACCTGAGATGACCCTAGGATGATGGGTTTTAGCTCGAACCTTCACACCTGCTTTAGGCATGCATAACCTACATAAAACAACAACCTCCGATTATTGGTCGGAGGTTATCTTGCAAATTGCTTATTGCCTATTATCTAAACCGCCGGTTCCTGCTGGCTTAAACAATGAAAGCTGCCCAGTCCCCAGATAATTTCTGTTGAATCGATGCCAATCACTTTACGATCGGGGAAGCATTGCTGAATTATTTGTAATGCCTTATCATCCTTATCGCAACGATAAGTAGGTACAATTACAGCCGCATTGGCAATATAAAAGTTGGCGTAGGAGGCCGGCAGTCGCTGGTCTTCATACACCACTGCATCGGGCATGGG
>Ga0207102_1126_pt1 | contig 14485 bp, 11 predicted proteins | sample Alteio_BWMinHeat_80_FD_153573 | JGI IMG/M metagenome (GOLD analysis project Ga0207102, IMG submission 153573) | Enriched cells from forest soil in Barre Woods Harvard Forest LTER site, Petersham, Massachusetts, United States -... | ecosystem: Environmental > Terrestrial > Soil > Temperate forest >... | reverse complement strand
TCTGTGCAATCACGAGATTATGGAAGACACCTTCCACCGGCATTTCCATATCAACGATTTCAGGAATCATCATCATTTTCATTGGTGCAAGAAAAATTCTTTCTGTTGCTTTTCCAAGCCACGCATCTTCCTGAGGAGGAATACCGACAATGGTTGCCGGGTATAAAGCGTTTTTTTTATGTGTGATGGCAGTTACATGAAATGACGGATACCAGTCGGGCAGAGAATAATATCCTGTATGGTCTCCAAAAGGCCCTTCCCAGATGGGCGGTTCTTCGGGATCCACATAACCTTCAATAATTATATCTGCATCGGCCGGCACTTCCAGTTCCGGTTGTGTAAGGCAGCGCACGAGTTCGACTTTCTTTTTTCTTAAGAATCCCGCCAGCATATATTCATCCACGTTATCAGGCAAAGGTGCTGTTGCCGCATACGCATATATCGGATCTCCGCCCAATGCAACGGCCACGGGCATGCGCTTTTTTAATTTCTTGTAGGCTTCAAAATGTCTTGCACTCACTTTATGTTTATGCCAATGCATGCCGGTTTGTTTCCCGTTCAGCAATTGCATACGGTACATTCCAACATTGCGGATGCCTGTTTCAGGATCTTTAGTATGAATAACAGGAAGGGTAATAAACGGGCCGCCGTCTTTTGGCCAGCAGGTGATAATGGGAAGTTTTGTGAGATCTGGAGACTCCATAATGATTTCCTGGCAGGCGCCTTTTCCACGAATAACTTTCGGTATCCAGGCTGCGAACTGAGTGAGCTTGGGAAGAATTTTGAGTTTGTCAAGTATGGATTCTTTAGGGCCGGCTAACATTTTAAATAAGGATTCAATTTCTTTGCTGATATCATCCAGGCGTGAGACGCCGAGGGCAATACACATTCTTTTTTCACTGCCATAAGCATTCATCAGTACCGGGAAATCATATCCTGTATTTTCAAATAGCAATGCCTTGTTGCGGGAAGCTGTCTTGCTGATGCGGTCGGTGATTTCAGCAATTTCTAATTTGGGATCTGTAAAAGTCTTTATTCGGATCAGTTCACCTGCGGATTCGAGCGCGTTTATGAATTCAGCTAAATTGTTAAATGCCATCTTTTAAGTTAGAAGACAAAATTAACCAACTAAACTCATTGAACCTTGGGCGGACAATCCGTTCTTCCCCTGCCATAATAACCATCCCTCCTGGAAAGCAGGGCAATGCTTATACGGATGCCTGTATAATAATACATGTCCTTATATTTGGGACCGCCCCGTTCTGTGCCTTCCGGCGGATAATTTGGATCGCCACCTTTTAATTCATTTGCACGATAGGCCATTTCAACGGCCAGTGGTCCTTTTGCATTCTGCAGAATATTCTTATCTACATATATCGTGCTTACATCGTCAATATAATCGGTGAATGTTTTTCTGAAACCGACTTCATAAGCGAGCACCACATTTTCACTCACCCTGAATTTAATACCACCTCCAAAAGGAATAGCAAATTGTGTAAGGCTATAAGGTTTTTGTCCCGGGTATTGGGGAAGCCCCTCACCTTCTGTACTTAATGGTCTCAGATATACTTTTTGTCCGGTAGTATCGTACGCATAAGGATTAAAATGAAAAACAGCAATGCCGCCGAATATAAAAGGAGAAAATTTCTTTTGTGTGATATCCATAAAAGAATATTCTCCCACAAGATTCCATTCAATAATATTCGATTGAAAGCTGAGATTCCGAAATACAAGATTGGAATTATTGTATTGGTCAGATGCTCCCACTTTCATAATATAGATATTGCTGATCGCGGAAAAATTCCTGGTAATATCATATTGGGCTCCTGCCCCGAATGCAAAGAAAGACTGATCAAAAGTATAAGCCTTAGCCTGCAGATCTCCCGAATAGTTGGATACACCGCCGGTAATATTTATGTGCCAGCGCTGGGCCTGAACCAATCCCGGAAGAAGTAAAAAGGAATACAATAATAACTTCATGTTCAAAAGATTTCTTATACGGAATAAAATCTTTCAAAGAAGCTGGATTATAAAAAGAAGATCAGAGGAATTGGAAAATGGAGAGAAGTTATCGCCGTAACGCAAGTATTGCGCCAGTTATTGGGGCGAACGCGTTAAAATAGTTCGAATTCAAGTCAAAAGCAAGCAAAATTGACCACTTTATGGAAAAATTCAATTTTTAAACTTAAAGCCTAAAGCCCAAAGCCTAAAGCCGAAAACTTCTTGTTAGATCTCAGAATAACCATAAAGCTCAAAGTCTTAAACCTAAAAATTATTTATTAATGATCAAATAATAGAATAGGTTTAAATACTCAATAGTTTTAGGCTTTAAGCTTTAAGCTTTAGGCGTTACGCGTTAAGCGTTAAGCCTTAAGCCTCAAAACACTTCTCCCAAATTCACGAAAAATCCACGGGATCCCATAGTGCCCCAGGCGTAATCCAGGGCAAGATTTGTTCGGGAGAATTTGTTAAGCATAACACGGATGCCCAGACCCGCGCCAGGTGAAATAACTGAATATTTGCCTGTGGCGATTTCTGAAAAACTTTCCGCGTTTGCAAAAACTACCCCTCCGAAAAGTCCGTTCGCTGAAATAACAAACCTGTATTCCACTTCCTGATCTATCATATTCAGACTTCTGAACCTGCCCTGGATATAACCACGACCGGTATTGCTGTATTCATCCCATGCTGTGCTGGGTAATAGTAAATACGGGGGTGTTCCGCCAAGAGTAAACCAGTTATAACTCCAGAAAGCCAGGATATTCCTTGATTCAGAAGGGAATTTTGTATAACCTCTGAATTCAACCAGTAAAGATTGCCAGTTGGAATCACTTCCCAAAAAAGTAAATTTTGGCTGGAAGAGAATATTTGCATAGATCCCTTTTTCCGGATTAATTGAATTCCTCCTGGAATCATACTTGATATCTAATGAAATGCCCGATGCTTTTTCAGTTTTAGAAAAACCATATTGTTGAAAGTCAGTTGGCGGACTACCCGCTGGAATGATTTCCTGGATATTCCAGAAATAATCAAAATCATATCCGATACCTGCGTACAGGTCAGTTCCAATTTTTCTCAGAAGAGCCTGGTGAAGTTTTAAATAGGAATAGTCGATATTATAACTACTATCCTGTTTGGTGTTACCGCCAAGTCCGAAAGTTTGGGATGGATATTTTAAATAACGCCAATCTGTGAGGATATTATATTTATTGTTATGAGTCCAAATACTCGATGCAACGGGGAATATGATCTGACTTTTCGCGGTGTACGCAATGCTGGTAACGACCGTTGAAATATTTTCAGATTCATGATTATGTGAGCCCGTATAAAAAGCAGCATTTGCACTTATAACACCTGCAAACCCTGTTTGTAATGTATAACCCACTGCAGGGAATGCACTGAAATGAACTCTTCCTTTTTTATTCACCACCAGGTCCTCTCTGTTTACATAATTTTTGTTGAGTATCCTTTCACCAATATCAATCAGGTCAACTTGTTTTATACCCGGGTTAATAGTTGTGTCGGTTACGAATTGCGCCAATAAAAAGATCGGAAGATTTATGAAGACAAATAATAGAAAATATTTTAGCATCAGTGGGCTTCAATTGAATAAAGATATCATTGCTATACTGAGGAAATACGTTTCCGGTCACCCTTAATACTGATGTTTAACGAAACGTTAATATTCTTTAACATAATTGCCTAAAACTATGATGATGAAAGGATTCTGATTATCGAGGATTTAATGCCATATCATATCCTTTTAATATGATTGTCCCAGTTCCTTTTAAAGTTTGAAGGGTTATCCCCTACTATTTTATTAAATAGCTTATTGAAATAAGACAGGCTTTCAAAACCCACGGCATAGCAGGTTTCCGTAACATTCTGATCCTGCATCAATAAGTTTTTTGCCCTTTCAATTCTGTATTGATTTACAAAATCAGTAAATGTCATATTCGTCTGTCTCTTGAAATACCTGCAAAAAGCAGGAGTTGTCAGATGAACTTTGGACGCAACCAGGTTAACATCCGGTTTTCGGTCATAGTGAACACCAATATATTCATAAATGGCTCCCATTCTGATTTTGTCTTTTAAGATGAAGTCCCTGCTTGACAGGTCATTATTCAATACGACACGTTCTTTTGATACTGCCAGTTGTTGGAATATTTTAATCAGATGAATCAACTGGTCAAATGATGCCAGTTTTTCCAATTGTTTTAATTCTCCTGCAACAATTTTTTTTGTTTCTCCATAAAAAGATATTCCGTAATCGGCAGATTTAAAAAGTTCGTGAATCATAGCAAATTCCCTGGCTGTAGATATAGCTGTGCCAAGAAAATCTGTTTTTAACTGGATAACTATCTGATGATAATCATTTCTTAATCTGTAATCAAAATTTAAATGTGGAAGGTTCCCGCCTATGAAAACGAGGTCGCTGTGGGTATATCCGGAAATATGGGTACCAACATGACGAATGCCCGCATCCGCTTCTACATAAACCAATTCAATTTGCGGGTGGTAATGCCAGAGAAAAGTATTTCTAAGACGGGGAGAAAATAGCTTGAAAGATTTGCCAGGTTCAAATTCTATCTTTTCCAATTGTATTTCATTCACCTCCAGTTATAATTTATTATGATTGTAATTTAATAAATAGGTCAATACAGAGCAAATATTGATCAATAGCCATGAAAGACTCTTAAAAATCGGGATATAGATTTGTATCCTTAAATCAATACACATGACAGTCAAAACGATGGCTCCGGCCGACCAGTTTACAATGGCTCACAAGGAAATACCAGGCAATCCCTCTACTGCAAAGTCAAGTCAGATAAAATTAAATGATAGGAGCAATGGGGAACCTCTTCGTGTACTCACTGAGGATGACTGGAATTTTTGGATCCATCATGGTTATGTGGTTATCAGGAATGCCGTACCGAAGGAACAGGTTAAAAGACTGGCTGATTATCTCTGGGAATACGAGGATAAGAATCCTGATGATATGGATACCTGGTATAAAAGACCCAATGTTCAGATGGAAATGAAGGAACTCAACAATACCGGGATGGTTGAAATATATAATCATCAGTATTTATGGGATAACAGGCAATATCCTAAAGTACACCAGGCTTTTGCTGATATCTGGGGAACAGAAAAACTCTGGGTTACGATTGACCGGGCAAATTTGAATTTTCCCCTGAGGCCGGGATTTGAATATAAGGGATTTATTCATTGGGATTATGATCCTGAGACAAAACCACAAAATGTGCAGGGAGTTCTGGCACTCGCAGATCAGACGGATGAAAATATGGGTGGCTTTCAATGCATACCTGAATTATACAGGACTTATGATACCTGGAAGTTGACCCAACCTGATGACAGGGATCATTATAAACCGGATATTTCAGGTCTTGAGTTGGTGAAAGTAAAACTTGAGGCGGGCGATCTTCTAATTTTCAATAGCCTGGAACCACATGGTATCAGGGCCAATCTGAGCAATAATAAAGTACGCATTGCCCAATACCTTGCCATGATGCCTGCGCAGGAAGAAAATGAAGAACTCAGACAATGGCGAATAAACAGCTGGAAAAGCAGGAATGCGATGACAGGTTATGCATTTCCCGGTGACCCTTTGGAAAGAGAGAAAAAAAATCCAATCGCAGAATTGTCTCCATTGGGGAAAAAATTATTGGGCCTGGAAAAATGGTAGATTTATTGGCTAAGGTTATGCAGCAAAGGCAGAATTATTTTAAATGAAGATCCTTCATTTTTGTTCGAAATGCAAAATATTTCACCATTATGGTTTGCGACAATAGTTTTGCACAAAGCAAGACCAATTCCTGTTCCTGAATATTGATCACGACCATGCAGGCGATGAAAAATTAAGAAAATCTGATCTGCATATTTCTGGTCGAATCCGATACCGTTATCGCTTATGCTTATTTCGCAATAAGGCAATTTTGGATCAAGGGTATTGTGATCTTCGAAATCTTTCTCTCCGACCATTTTTGAGGTAATTGTAATAACCGGATCGATGCCCTTTCTGCTAAACTTAAGACTATTGCTAATCAGGTTATAAAAAAGTTGGTTTATTTGCACAGGAATGCCAAAAATAACTGGTAATCGTTCGTAATGAATGACGGCATGTTTATCCTGGATGAGTAATTCAAAATCATTGAGTAATTCACTTATTACATCATTGAGGTCTGTTTTTTCAAATGCTTCACCTCCATGATGTAATATTTTTGAAAAATTAAGTACCTCATTAATGAGGTTTGACATACGCTCAGCAGAATTTTCAATTTTTGTAAGCTTCTCTTTGACCTCATCATTCAAATCATTTTTATGCCTGCTTTGCAGAATAGACGAATAAGTTCTGATTTTACGAAGTGGTTCCTGCAAATCATGTGATGCTATGTAGGCAAATTGCTCTAAATTTTTATTAGAAAGCTGAAGTTCAATATTCGCCTCATGCAATGAAAGGGTTCTTTCCGCCACCTGCAGTTCCAACTCTTCGGAAAACAAATGCAATGCTTTGTCTACCTTTCTTTTTTCTGTAATATCTTCAGAGGCCAAAAGGATTAATTGTTCCTCATTGCTATCCGGGAAAATGATACTTGCATTAATTAGCATGGTCCGTTCACCCACGTCCGGAAGGTTAATTGTTACTTCGTAATCAACGATGCTTGACTTTTCGGGTAGTACTTTTCCCAACAATTCACGCAGCTCCGGGATATTCCATAGCTTATCAGACAAATCGAACAAATGTTTACCTTCTGTACTTTCTGATGTGGTATTAAATTTTATATAAAATGATTTATTGGCGCTCTTGATTTGTAAATTTTTATTCAGGATAACCAGGGGTTCACGGATTGTGGTAACGATGGATTCCGCGTAAAGACGGGAAAGATTCAACTGCTCATTGCGGTCGTAAAGCTCCTGGTTCACAATTATTAATTCTTCATTGCTGGTTTGTGTTTCTTCCTTAACTGTTTCCAATTCTTCATTCAGGCTTTGCAATTCTTCACTCCCTGAAAGAAGCTCTTCATTTGCACTTTGCAATTCTTCATTGGAAGCTTCCTGATCTTCGGTAATTCCTTTCATATCCTCCCGAACCTGCGCCAGCTCCATTTGCAGTTTTTGAATCCGGATTTTATCTTCGCTCAGCGATGGTATTGCCCCGGTCTGTACTTTCTTCGTTTGATCACTGGTTGAATCGGATCGCAGGATGTCTTCTTTGAAAAGAATTAAGTAATGAAGTTCAAGAGTATTGAGCAGGGGAATAATTTCTATAGTAACAAGTTTCTCCTCTCCCATAAATTGAAAAGGGATATCTTCTTTAACTTCCGCCTTCTTACTGACCTTCGATTTATGCAAGGCGTTTCGTAATTCAAATGCCAGCCCTTCCCGGGCCATTTTAAGTACGTTCAGATTTGGTTTTCCTGAAGAAGGTTCCAGCCATGTTCCGGTTGCTCCCCGGAATTGAACGATGTCTAACTCATGGTTGACGACAACACCAGGAGGTGAAAATTTGGATATTAGTACCTCATCTGCATTCTTCTGGAAATCATCTTTACTGATATCAATTCTCGCAGATTCGAATTTCCCTTCCTTAAAAACTTCTTGTTTTCGTTCGGCAATCTCATGCAGAAATCTTGCTTTTACATCTTTCCTGCTATAAATTTTACTATGCTTGTCAACTGCATTAAACAGATCTGCCGCTGTGCTGGTGGTTTCTGATTTTCCCAGCAATAAGAAGCCATTCCCATTAAGTGAATAATGAAAAGTTGTCAGCGCTTTTTTTTGCAGATTCGTTTCCATATAAATAAGCGAGTTGCGACAACTTATTAAATCTATTCTTGCAAAGGGAGGATCTTTGAGAAAATTATGATATGCAAACACACAGATATCCCGAATTGATTTGTTTAATAGAAACCCGCCTTCCTTGCTGGAAAAGAACTTTTGCAGACGGGAAACGGACAATCCCGTCACTTCACTTTTCTTATAAATTCCGGTTCTGGCCTTGGCAATGGCTATTTCTGAAATATCTGTTGCAAACACCTGTATTTTTGCTGCGGCGAATCGTTCACCAAGATATTCATGTAAACACATAACGATAGAATAAGCTTCTTCTCCGGTAGAACAGCCGGCAACCCAAAAGCGTAATGGTTCATTTGGCGGTCTGTCTTTAAAAAGAGCCGGAAATACTATTTCGTTTAAATTTTCAAATACTTTTTGATCACGGAAGAATTCAGTTACCGGAATAAGTAAATCCTGGTATAAAATGTCCAATTCAGAATTGTCCTGCTTAAGATGAGTCAGGTATTCATCAATTCCGCCTATATTGCTTAAGGCGATTCTCCTGTTAATTCGCCGGTTAATTGTTGTTTGCTTATAATAAGTAAAGTCTATGCCCTTTCGCGTTCTGAGCAAAGAAAGAATTTGTTTTAAACCTTCCTCTTCGAGTTGCTGTATATCTTTCGATGAATCAGGTGAGCCGGTTTTTAACGTATTATTTAAAGTCAATAGTTTCCCTGGAATCTTTTCAGGAGATAATATATAATCCACCACGTTCGCATCAATAGCACTTTGTGGCATCCCATCGTAAGCAGCAGATTGAACTTCCTGTGCAAAGGTAATTCCTCCGTGATCCTTGATGGCTTTTAAACCCAGTGTTCCATCGTTTGCAGTTCCGGATAACACTACACCAATCGCATGGCTCTGGTGGACTTCCGCCAGAGAAGCGAAGAAAATATCGATCGGCATGTTGCGATGGCTTTTGGGAAGTCTGTCGCTCAATTTGAGCAAACCATCGGTGGCCGTAAGTAACTTATTTGAAGGAATAATATAAATATGATCCGCAACTACCTGAATATTGTCTGTTATCTCCTGAACTGGTATAGTTGTTACTCTTTGAAGAAGATCTGCTAAAATACTTTCGTGAGCAGGATCGAGGTGCTGTACCAGAATAAAAGCCATTCCTGAATTTTCAGGAATGGCTTTTAATAATTTTTTAAATGCGTCCAGTCCCCCTGCAGATGCGCCAATGCCAACAACCGGAAAGAGATTTGATGATCTTATTTTTATTTTATCCTTATTTGCCGTAAACATTTTAATTGCATTCCTGTAACCGGAATAAGCCATTCGAAGAAGAGAACATTAAAGGTACTTAAGATTTAAGTGTTCCTCATCATTTGCCAGGACTCATTATTCCGTGTAAGTGAAAACCCTTATATGCCTATGTTTTATGCAGTAAATCCATCAATTATCGAAATAAAAGCTTAATTTAATAGAGATTATTTCATATGCATTCAACAAGTGAGGAACAACATGAAAGAAGCATGGCAATAAAATTGCTTATGGAGAAATGGGTTAAAAAACATGAAAGAATATCTAAACATGAATTAAAATCTAAAAAGCGACTAAAATCTGATAAATCTCCAATACCTGCTAAAGAAAATGAATAAACCTTCTCTAATTACATAGTTCTATCAGATCAGGAAATATTCAGATGGTAAGCTTCCATCATTTGTTATTGTTGAATATTTTCCACCATTTTAGCGATCCATGCTAAAATTCTTTTAATCTGATCCTCCTGCTCATTATTATTTTTTATTATGAAGAGAAGCGATAATAAACTGGTTTATATAGTGGATGATGATCCCGACGACCGGCAGATCATTCTGGATGCATTCCTTGAAAATAAATACCAGGGAGATTATGCATTTATAGAAACAGGAGATCAACTGCTTGAAGACCTCAGGGACCCGGATAAACTGTTTCCATCATTAATCATGTTGGATCTGAATTTGCCTGGTATTATAGGACTTCTTGTACTTCAGGAAATCAGACGCGAAAAACAATATAGTCACATACCAATTATAATCCTGACCACTTCTTCTCTTCATATGGACCGAAAACTGGCTTATGAATATGGGACCAATTGTTTTCTAAGAAAACCGAATTCTTTTCAATATCTGGTTTCTCTTATGGATGCCATTATAAGATTATGGCTTATAGATAATGATCTCTGACAGATTGGGTTTTTTGCAATAATATTTTGAAAAAATTAAAAGCCCGTCCAACCTGGGCCAGGACGGGCTTTTGGCATTGTTAACACCTCAAAAAGTCGGGACGACTGGATTCGAACCAGCGGCCTCTTGCACCCCATGCAAACGCGCTACCGGGCTGCGCTACGTCCCGAAATATTTAAATTACTAATTATCGATCATTGGTCAACCGCCAACTGTCAACTCCCTAAAGGTGCGCAATTTAAGATAAAAAATTATTGCCCTAAAATGAATTCATTCCTATACCGTATCTTCGCGCAATTCCTTCTAGATGAAGCTTCTAATTAAACAGGCTTGCATTACTGACCCGCTCTCTTCCCATAACGGAACCATTCAGGATATTTTAATTGAAAAGGGCGCAATCCGCGAGATTGCTCCTTCAATTTCAGAAAAGACAGACCAGGTTATTGAACAAAAAGGTCTTCAGATAAGTCCCGGATGGGTTGATATTTTTTCCAATTTTGCTGATCCGGGTTATGAATTCAAAGAAACACTGGAGACGGGCTCTGCGGCAGCTGCAGCAGGCGGGTTCACAGATGTTTTTCTTATTCCGAATACACAGCCCATCACAGATAATAAATCGCAGGTTGAATATCTTCGTCAGCGATCTTCTGATTTACCGGTTTCCATCTGGCCCATCGGCGCTATCACTAAAAGCCTGGATGGCAAACACCTCGCTGAAATGTATGATATGCAAAACAGCGGCGCGGTTGCTTTTTCTGACGGACTTTATCCTGTGCAGTCATCCGGTGTCCTGGTGAAAGCGCTTCAATATGTAAAGGCTTTCCATGGAGTAGTGATTCAAATTCCTGACGACACAAGCATCTCTCCGAATGGTCTCATGCATGAGGGTGTTATTTCAACTCAGCTCGGCTTGCCTGGAAAACCAATGATGTCAGAAGAACTTATCATTGCGCGTGATATTAAACTGGCCAGATATTCCCATTCACGCATTCATTTTACCGGCGTCACGTCTCCCAAATCCATTGATTATATTCGTCGCGGAAAAGATTCCGGACTTGATATCAGCTGTTCGGTTACACCTTACCATCTTTTCTTCAACGACGAAGCACTCCTGGCATACGATACAAATCTGAAAGTATACCCTCCCATTCGATCAAGGGCAATTGCATCGCAATTGAAAGAAGCCGTACTCGATGGCACCATCGATTGTATCGCATCACATCATCTGCCTCATGAATATGACAGCAAAGTTTTGGAATTTGAATACGCAAAATATGGAATGGCGGGACTTGAAACTGCATACGCTGTTATACAAACTTTATTTCCGGATCTGCAATCAGAAAAAATATATGCTTTGTTCGGAGGGAATGCCCGAAGAATATTTAAACTCAATCCGGCAACAATTGAAAAAAGGGAGCAGCGGTGGTCTGACTCTGTTTAATCCAGGCACTGAATGGGTATTTGATCTGAATAAATCAGTATCTAAATCCAGAAATTCGCCTTTTCATGGGAGCGCATTCAGAGGAAAAGCGATTGGCATAATTTCAAAAGGAAAACTTCATTTGAATTCTGAATAAAATAAAAACAGCCGCATGAAAAAGAAATCAACAGATTTTATGGTCAAAGGAATCCTCCTTTCTTTAGTATTAATGGTCATAAGCCTGATCGGTGGATTTGCACATCTTCAATTCGAAACCTGGTTTAAATGGTTTCCCACCATTATTCAGGTCGTTGTAATTATTATTTTCTGTATTCAATATGGAAAACAGCAAACCGACGGGGTTACTTTCGGGAAAGTTTTTGGTTATGGCTTTAAAATTTCTTTAGTTGTGTCCATTCTGATGATTGCCTATGCATTGCTTTCTTTATTTGTGATTTTTCCTGAATTCACCGATCAGGCTCTTCAACAGGCCAGGGCCGGCATGGAAGCAAAGGGAAATTTAACAGAAGATCAGGTAGATAAGGCGATGGAAATAACAAAAAAATTCATGCAACCTATACCTATCGCCATTTTCGCATTTTTAGGGACACTCTTTTTTGGTACGATTGCTTCTCTGCTGGGTGCAGCTTTTACTAAGAAAAGTGAACCAGAGCCCGCAATTTTCAAAGACAATCCATAGTATGACTGATTTAGTACCGTCATCAAAATATTCCATTCCCCTGCGTTTCGGACTGATTACAGGGCTGATATATATAGTATTACTTTTTTTTCGTTATAAATATTTCGCTTCTAATCCGGTTCAGTTTGGCCTGTCTGCCCTGGTGACTTATATCGTTATTTTAACGATGTATTTATTTACAGGCATTGCCAGAAGAAAAGAATTGGGAGGATATGGCGAATCAAGGGAAATTTTTCAATCAATCTTCCTTGTGATCCTGATCAATGAACTGGCATATATTCTTTTCAATCTCATTTATTTAAAATATATCGATCCTGCTTTCTGGGAAAACCTTAAAACGACATCCTTATCATATTATCAGGGATTAAAGCTGAATGGTGCGGAAATGGAACAGAAGATGAAAAGTTTTAAGGATGTGGACCAGCAGACAAAACCCATGGGTCTTTTGAAGGGATATGGATTTAGCGTGATCATTGACTCTTTATTCGGATTAATATTTGCGGCCATACTCCGAAAGAAAAAACCCAATTCATAATCAGCATGGATATATCTGTAATCGTTCCGTTATTGAATGAGGAAGAATCGCTTCCTGAACTCGCTGCATGGATTGCACGTGTGATGAATGATCATCAGTTTTCCTATGAAGTGATCATGGTTGATGACGGGAGTACAGACCGGTCCTGGGAAGTTATTGAATCACTGCACGAAAAGAATAATCGTTTTAAGGGTATCCGTTTTCAAAGAAATTACGGCAAATCTGCTGCGTTGAACGAAGGATTCAAAACTTGTCAGGGAAACGTTGTAATCACCATGGATGCTGATCTTCAGGATGACCCCGATGAAATTCCTGCTCTGTTTCAGATGATCACCAGGGGTGGATTTGACCTGGTAAGCGGATGGAAAAAACTTCGCCATGATCCCATTTCCAAAACGTTGCCTTCCAAATTTTTTAACTGGGTTACTTCCAAAGTATCAAAAATAAAATTACACGACTTTAACTGCGGGTTGAAAGCATACCGGTATAATGTAGTAAAGAGTATTGAAGTTTATGGTGAGATGCATAGGTATATTCCATTGATAGCCAAATGGGCAGGCTTCAAAAAAATAGGCGAAAAAGTAGTAGATCACCATGCCAGGAAATACGGCGTTTCTAAATTTGGTGTGGGCCGACTGATCACAGGCGGACTGGACCTTGCTTCTATCATGTTTGTAGGGAAATATGGTAAGAGACCGATGCATTTGTTTGGTTCGTGGGGCATGTTCAGTTTTCTATTTGGTTTCGTGGTATTCTTCTATTTATTTATATCGAAATTCTTTTTTGATAAAACCAGTATAAACCAAAGACCCTTGTTTTTCGTAGCCCTGATAGCGATGGTAATTGGCACGCAGCTTTTTGTAACCGGATTCATTTCTGAATTGATTTCCAGGAATTCTCCCAACCGCAATGCATACCTGGTCGAAAAGAGAACGGGCGTATGAAAACCGTTATCATCGGTCCTGCATGGCCACTGCGTGGAGGCCTTGCGAGTTTTGATCAGCGTCTTTGCAGGGCTATTATGGAAGAAGGTCACACATGTTCTGTTTATTCTTTTTCGTTACAATATCCCGGATTCCTATTCCCGGGTACCACACAATATTCTTCAGATCCGCCACCATCAGGAATCGACATTCATCCTGTTATTAATTCAGTGAATCCTCTCAACTGGATACTCATTGGATTTCGTTTGCAAAAAGAAGCGCCAGATCTGATCGTTGTACGTTATTGGCTTCCTTTCATGGGACCCGCACTGGGAACGATTTTAAGACTCGTAAGGAGGAACCGGAGAACAAAGATCGTTGCCATTACTGATAATATTTTACCACACGAAAAACGTCCGGGTGATAAGTCGTTTACAAAATATTTTCTCGGAAGCTGCGATGCATTTGTTACCATGAGTGATTCTGTCATGGATGACCTGAGGAAATTTGAAAAAACAAAACCTGCTAAACGGGTAATCCATCCGCTATATGACAATTTCGGAGAGATCATTGGCAAAACATCAGCAAGAAAATTCCTGCAAGAGAAACTCCAATTGAATATAGAACAGGATGAGAAAATTATTTTATTCTTTGGATTCATCAGGAAGTATAAGGGACTTGATATTCTGTTGAGGGCCATGGCTGAACCTGTTATGAAAAACTCCGGTATCCGGCTGTTGGTAGCGGGAGAATTTTATGATGACCAAAGTTCATATCTAAAATTAATTGATGAATTAAAAATCAAAAAGCAACTGATTCTTAAAACGGATTTTATCCCGGATGCAGAAGTTAAATATTATTTATGCGGAGCGGATG
>Ga0207102_1121_pt2 | contig 14671 bp, 14 predicted proteins | sample Alteio_BWMinHeat_80_FD_153573 | JGI IMG/M metagenome (GOLD analysis project Ga0207102, IMG submission 153573) | Enriched cells from forest soil in Barre Woods Harvard Forest LTER site, Petersham, Massachusetts, United States -... | ecosystem: Environmental > Terrestrial > Soil > Temperate forest >... | reverse complement strand
AGAAGCCTGCGACTTCCGTGATCACTACCAAGAGATCCGCGCCCTCAACACCGAGATTCTGGGCATTTCACGCCAAGACGCCGACAGCCACAAAAAATTCATCGCCAAGCATAAGCTGCCCTTCGACCTGATCGTAGATGCCGACGGCAAAATCGGCGAAAGCTTCGGCGTGGGCGCCATGCCGGTCGTGGGAGCCGCATTCGGGCTCAGCAAGCGCCAAAGCGTGCTCATCGGGCCCGACCAGAAAGTGGTTCACTTCTACGACTCCGTGGATCCAAAAACCCACGTCGACGAAGTGATCAAAGACATCAAGGCCGCAAAGCCGAAAACCTAGTTATTGCCGGCGTTGTAGTCGCGATACATGAAGAACACGTGGTTCTTCCGCAGGTAAGAGCGTAGCGAGCAAACGCCCACTCCGCGCGCGCGGTCGAACTTCTCGGTTCCGGACGCTTGCTGCGAGATCTGGCTGATTTGACCGATCTGCGAATCAAAACTCATGTTGAGGCCCACGGTATCGCCGCTATCGGCGAAGTCAGACTCCATCACCGCGCCTTTGCAGATTTCGCGGAACGATTCGCGAGAATCGAACGCCAGGGCCTGCACGCAGTACTTAGCTTTCACCTGTACCAGAGCCTTTGAATCTTCACTCTCGGGATAGAGCCAGCGGATCATGCCGCCGAGCACGTTCTTGCCCGCCCGGTAGTTTGCAATCGCATCGTTCACCACTTTGACTCGGCCCTGTTCCACAACTCCGCCGGCGGGATCATAAGCCTGACCCAAGGCGCGCGCGTCGCACGGGTAACCGCCTTCGAGCTTGCAGTCGATGTCTAGCACTTCGTTGTAGAGAACCTTCGCGAACTGGGCTTCCACTGCCTTGAGGTTGGCGATGTTCGCCACTTTGGCCGAGTTAAGATCGGTGCGCTCGGAAACGGGATCGGTAGAAAAGAATCCCGAAAGTTTGTTCACGATATCCGGGCCCACGCTCAATAGATATTCGCGTTCGGCATCGTTGATCGTGGATTTTCTCCAGAGAGTATCGGAGAGATCGGCCTGCAGGGCGGTTTGCATGCGGGTGCCGAAGAAGCTGTCCCACGATACGAGCATATTCGCGGCGCCGTATACTACGTCCATGATCTTTTCGCTTTGCGCGGCGGCGGTAGCATTCGGGGTTTCGGAAACGTCGCCCACCGAGCGCAGGGCTTCGATCACTTTATCAAGGCGGCTGATGGAATCGCGCAGTAGCGGGATGTGCGACTTCAGGAGATCGCGGCGCATCGCTTGCGAAGGGTCGTTCTCCATGTCGATGGCGCTCTTGGCGAGCTTATCGGCGAGGTGCGCGTAGTAAGCGCGCTGATCAATGAAAGCCTGGTAAGCGGAAACGCCCGGGCCACGCATCGCTTCCGTAATGAGGTTTTGCGGATCCACGATCATGCGGCTGGCGAAGAGCGCGTTCGCCTCGATCTGCGCTTTGTCCATCAACTTCCAGAGATTGTCTTTTACGGTTTGCAGGAGGTGGTCGGGATTGTCGAAACCATTGCTTCCATCGCGCGCCCACTTCAGCCACATCGTATCGATGTTGTTGATCTGGAGGTTGAAGTCCGCGGGCATTTCAATTCCGAGGAGGAAGAAGGGAAGCTGTTCGTCCTGCATCGTGCGTTCGTAGAAATTTACGGGCGAGGGGTTTTTCCGTCCACGCAGTACGTCGAGCGTATCGTCGAAGATCTCGCGTACCTGGCCGATTTTGGTGAGGCGGTCTTTGCCGTCGGTGCTGCTGATATAGAGCTGCTCTTTGTCGCGGAAGTTCGCCTGCAGGGAGTTTACGCTCTGGATGAATCCGAGATAAGCGGTCCAGTTGTCGTTTTTGCCGGTGCCCTGCCACGAGGTGCGGGGGCTCATGCCGAAGAGAACTTTCTGGAGCCACGCCTGCACCACGGGTACGTCGCGCATGTAGATCACGAGGCCGGCAAGCGGGCTCGCGATCGGATCGTGATCGGAGTTGGCGAGAATTTGCTTCAAGGTCTGCGAGCTCACCCCGCCGCCCGCTTTTTTGAGGGCTTCGAGGGAGTCTTCCGCATCTTGGATCGAGCAGTACGATTCAGAGGTGCTTTCGATCAAGCAGGATACGGAGTTCTTATATTCCTCATATTGGAGAGGCGCGAGTGATTTTATGTAGCCCATCTCACGGCTATAGTTCAGAAGCGATGCCGTGAAGGAGCCTACGCCGTTCACCTGGCCTCCGCTCACGAGCGCGGCCGAAGTGTGCGCGATGGCGCCAAAGATGGCGGCCGCGGCGGCTGATTTATTCTTGCCGTCGAGGCATAGCTTGCTCTGAGGAAGAACGTCGAGAATAGACTTACTGGTGGCCATGGTGAGGTTGGCCACTTCCTGCGCTTGGTCCACAAAGTTCTTAAGGCGCACGCTTACGTTCCGGATGGAGTCGCGCTGGCTGTCGGAGAACTCTTTTACGTCGGCCGAGTTATTGAGGTCTTTGAGCGATTCATAGCTTTTGTTGAAAACCACGTTGAATACGGCGTCTTGGAATTTTTTATTGTCTACGCCATTCCCGAGGCGGGAGGGATTCATGTAATCGTTCAGCGCGGAGAGTTCGCGATACGAATTGGCGAAAGAGGATTCGGAATTGCCTTGAACGGCCTGCGTGGCGGCGTTGATTTTCGGGGAATTTTCTAGCGCGCCCACGAGCAATTTGCAGTTGGGGTCGTTTTTCAGGGTTTCGAGCGCATCCATAATTAGGCGGCTCTGTTTAAGGGCGGTTTGCAGCCAGTTTCCTTCCGAGGCGCACATGCCTCCGGAAAAGCGGGCGGCGTTGGCTGGGCTGGCGAAAAGAAGAGCCATCAACGGGACGAAAAGAATGCGCATTCTTCGACCATCGCAAGCCCAAGGCCATTCCCTAGTGGGCCTAGATCGCACATGGCGATTCTAGGGGTGACAAAACTTTAGACACCCATCACGTGACTGCACACTTGACGAAGACTCGCCGGGGTAGCGCCTTCTAGGGTTTCCGCGGAGATACGCGCTGGCATGGAAGCTGCGATTCCGTATTGTATGCTGAAACTCATTTCGTTTAGCTTCCTCTTTCTCCTCCTACCCGCCCTCTCGCAGGCCGCGCTGATCAGCCCCACGAGCGGTGAAGGAAAAAAGATCGTTCACAAGCTAGCCAATAAGGCTTCCCAGGCCTTCGTTTCGCAAACGGAACAACTTCAGGGTAAAGCCGACGAAGCCCCTGACTGCGAAGCCGTAAAATCCGCCCTCTTGGCCGATCTTTCGGTTCTCGACGTTTCCGGCTCTTCCGATCTCGCCTCCGCCAAACGGGCCCTCGAAAGTGCCACCTGTTCCTCGGCCGACGACCGCAAGACCAACGACCACTTCTTCGCCGCCACCGTTTCGCTCCGCTCGCTCGACGGCCTTAATTAAGTTTACTGAGCTCGTTCGCCACGCCGATGGCCTTTTCCATATCGGGAAGAGCGTAGATCAGCGGCACCACCTGCAGGTGACGCACGATTCCGGCTTTGTCCACCACGATTAGTGCGCGCGCCAGCAGGCCATTCCGCTCGATTTCGAGCCCCATTTTGTGGCCGAATTCACCGCCCTTGTAATCAGAGAGATATCGCAGATTTTCGAGCTTCGACTTCTCGGCGAAACGGCCCTGCGCGTAGGGGAGATCCCGGCTCACGGTAATTCGCTCCACTTCGGCAGAGAGTTTCTTGGTTTCCGAGAGAATATGCGTTTGCCGGTCGCAAACTTCCGTATCGAGCGAAGGAACCACGCTGATCAGCCTCACTTTGCCGGTTCCGCCAAGCTCTTCGGGTTTCATTTTTTCGTTCACCAGCATACTCGCCGGAAGAGGTTCTCCGAGCGCAAGGGCCTTCGCATCGCCGAGAAGGCGAGTATCGTGCCCGAGCCAGTCGATGTGTGATCCCGGCGCGGTGCTGCCGGTCGAGGTTTGGAACTCTTCGCTTTTTCCGAAGAAACAGCCAGTGAGGGTGAATGCGCATACGAGCGCGGTGAGGGGGGTTTTCATTGGGTACTCCTTAGATGATATAAAATCTGGGCCGTGGTGACCACGCGGGCGAACTCGCCGTCGAGACTCGCGAGCGCAGCTTCCTGCACGCCGTTGGCGGGAAGCCAGTGGCCTCCCGGGGCGCGGCGCGGAAAGGTGGCGGTGGCGTCGCTGGCGAGTAAAGGCGCGAAGCCAAGATCGCAAGCCATGCGCGCGGTGGTATTCACGCAGTGATCGGAAGTGAGACCACCGAGCACAGGTTCCGTAATCCCCCTCCATCGCAGGTGAGCTTCGAGCTTCGTACCCACGAAAGCGCCATGGGCACTTTTGGTGAAAATCTCTTCGCCGGCGCGTGGCTGCGCCCATTTTAGGAAGTCAAAACCTCTAGCGCCGCTGCGCAAGGGCGAGGCGGCCTCCGCGGAATCGTGGCGGACATGGATTACGGGAACATGGGCTTCCCGAAAGGCGCCGAGGAGTTCAGCGGCGTTGCGCTCGAGGAGCGGATTATTGCGCTCACCCCACTTTGGATCGTTAAATCCTTCCTGGAGATCGATCAGGATCAGGCAGCTTGTTTCGCGGCGGAACATACCGCCTCCCTTCAGGTGGGAGAAACTACGCCTCCTGAAGGATTAGATAAAATTCATTAATTTTATTAGTTGATGATTTTAAATCATCAAAGACACTGGGAATCGAGCTTCCTCAAGTCGTATACGTTCGATCCTTGCGCGCTGAATACCTTGGCGGGCGCCAGCGGGACGGCCCCGAACATCTTTTCCACCCCAATCGCCGGGCGAACATCGAGCAGAAAGCGCGCGTGCGAGAGGGAGCAAAGTTCTTTCACGAAGGCGGGAAATTCCGTTTGCTCATTAACGTGATCAAAATCCGGCCGCTCTGTGAGCACGGCCACGCCCACCGGGGTTAGATAGTAGGTTTCGTTGTCGCCCGCCACTACTACAAAGCCGCCTTCGGCATGCTGGCGAACCCAGGCCTTTGCCTCGCCGCCTGAATGCGTGGCTACGAAGGCCACGCCCAGCGGCTCGGCCCAAATTTTCCGCAAGATGTGCAGAGGCAAACGCGACATCGCCAGCACCGCCACCAGCACCGCTCCGGCCGCAAGGCGACGGTGTTTTTCTTTCGGAAAATGCTCCGCAAAGCGAAGGAGAACGCATATTCCGGCCGCCGTAAGAATCATCAGGGCGGCGCCGAGATAGCGCAGCTCGATCTCGGGCGCCTGCGTGATCACGAATATTACGTAAGAGCACACACAAGCGGAGATCAGGGCCAGGCGCTCGGTGGCGGCAAGGGGAGAGAACGCGCGCTTCGCCCACTTGCGGGCCAAAGTTACCACTACCAACAAGAGAATCGCACCCTGGATCCACGCCGACTCCCTCACGAGCTCGGGAAACCGGGAAAAGACACGGCCGAGAGAATGGAGCGGGCTCGAAGGATGCACCTGCGCAAAATGCGCCTCCCAGGAGTGCGACATCCAAGGGCTCGGGAAAGCTTTGGGGAAAAGCGGGAAGAAGGGATTGCGGGAGAGTAGATAGTTTCTGGCGTAGAGGGGAACGGCGCCGGCCGCGAATCCTGCCAACCAGAGAAATTTCGCTTTTATCAGCCAGGAAAAATGTTTCCTCGGCCAGAGGGAGAGAAGGAGAAGCCCGAGTATCGGAGCCAGGGAAAGAATCGCCGTGATTTTCCCTGCGATCGCCAAACCAGAAAAGAGCCCCGACAGCAACATTTTCCGGGAACTTCTTTCTCGGAGCGATTCGCGGAAGTAGACAATCGACCCTAGCGCCCAGAAGGCGATTCCCACGTCATTTTTGGCGAGCGGCGCGGTCCACTGAACGCCAGCTACGAACAGCGCGGCCAAGCCGGCAAGCGGCAGCCAGGCCTCGCGAACGGTTCCCCGAAAAAGGCGCATCACCAGCAAGCCGCAGCCGCCCCAGGCAAGAAAGAGGTGCAGCCACTGCGAAAAAAGCTGCGCCTCGACGAGTCCGAACAAGGGCCGGTGCGAGATCCAAAAAAGCTGCGGCCAGATATAGAGACACTCCCAAGTGGAAGCGAGAAGGGCGTTCGGGAGGTTGGGGTGCATGAGGAAACCGCCTCCCTCCACCCAGAGACGAGGCCCGAGAAGATGATAGAGCAAGGGATCGCCATGCTGGGAGGGCTGAGCGGCCGAAAGAGCCCGCACGAAGAACACGAAAGCAAACACGGCGCCAGCCAGGCACCAGCGTGCGCGGATGGCGCGGGCCCAGTCGCGAACCAGCGGATAGGCCGCCACCAGCCCCGGGAAGAAAAGCGCGCCGTAGAGCCAGCCGGGAAAAACGGCCAAGGCATGAAGGCACGCGAGGCAGAACGCCGAAACATAGAGCGCAAGCGACCCCAGCAGAAAAGAATTGCTGAGCCGCACGAGCAAGCTTCCTCGGCGCCAGAGGAGCGAGCCATAGCCGAGGATTGCGACGAAAAAGAGAAGAAAAAGCGCGAAGAGGCAAACCAATCCGCCCCACGTATCGCCGAGGGACGTTTCCGCCAAAATGTTTGCTGCTTGATCCTGCATTTTCTTCTATTTCTTTACCGTTTCCTCTCGTACTTTGAAAGGGCACCCATGCAGCGAACCAACTATACGGGCAGCCTTGCGTTCCTCTGGAAAGCCCTCCTGGGCTACGCCGCCTATTACATTTTTTTCCCCCTTTGGCTCCCTTCGCTCCTCAATAAGTGGCGCGGGGTGAAGATCGGAAACGCCCGCAAAGTTTACATCGCACCCAACGTGCTGATCGACACGATCTATCCCGAAGCCGTTACAATTGAAGACGAAGTGTATCTCACCCGCGGCGTGAAGGTGATCGCCCACTTCAATCCCACAAACCCGATCGCCGAGCTCACGGGAATCAACAGCGAAGTGAATCCGGTGAAAATCGGGTTCGGTACTTTCGTGGGCGTGAACGCGATCATTTTGCCCGGCGTGGAGCTGGGGCGGATGTGCATCGTGGGCGCGGGCGCGGTGGTAACAAAATCAGCGCCGGATTACTCGATCTTGGGCGGGAATCCCGCCACCGTGATCGGCGATGTTCGGAAGCTGAAGAAAAACTAAGTCTTCCGGCGAACTTCGTCTTCCACGATCGCCAGCTGCGAGAGTAGAACCTGAATCTGATCGCCCATGCGGCTGATTTTCTGCGTGAGATAGAAAACGTAAACCAGCAGGAAGCCGATCAGCACGATGTAAATCACGTGGCGGGCGTCTACGATGCCGATCACCGAGCTCGCGATCCAGTGATAAAAAGGCTCCAACACCGAAACTGATACCAGGAAAAGCGAAATGCCGGTCCACAGAACGGCATAAGAAGGCCGCATCGAATTTCCGCGGATCGAGCGAAGGATAAAAAAGAAAAAGCCCACCCCAACCATTAAGGCGAGAATTTTGATCTTCAGGCCCATGTTTTGCGGATCCTCTTTCTCTGCAGCAAACAACCCAGAATATTCACCACTCCCTTGAGGGGAAATACGATCGCCGCGGTGGAGCGAAATTCCGAAACGCCGTGCACACGCGCGCGCATCACCACCGGCACTTCCAAAATGCGGGCGCCCGCGAAGTGGCTGAGCAGAAGGAGCTGATTCGTGTCGGAGAGCTCGTGGCGATGGCGCTGGGCGAAGAACTCGAGCACGCGGGGGCTGTAGGCGCGAAAGCCGCTGGTTACGTCGGTAAGTTTTTGGCCCACCACCAAGGAATCCAGGAACGCGAACAGGCTGATACCCAATCGGCGGAAAAAATAGCTCTGGAAACCCTCTTTAGCCAGGAAACGCGAACCGATCACGTAGTCGGCGCGCCCCTCCAGTACAGGCGCGATGATCTTATGAAGCTCCGCGGCCACGTGCTGTCCGTCGCCGTCGAACTGGCAGAGACAGTCGAACTTATTTCGGTGAGCGTAAAGGAAATAGCTCATCACGGTGCCCATCGAGGAGCCCGAGTTCACGCAATGGCTCACCACCGGAACCCCGGCGGCCAGCGCCACAGCTTTAGTGCGATCACTCGAGCCGTTATCGATCACCACGATCTCGATGCCGGCCGGGCCGTTGGATCGAAGATCCTTCAGGGTAGCTTCGAGATTCTTCTCTTCATTGTAGGCGATCACGGCCACGAGGGTGCGCTTCACTACGGCACCTTCTTCGCGGGTACGCCCACGTAAACGCCCGGCTCTAAGCAGTCGCGAACCACCGCCGCGCCCGCGCCGATCGTGCAGCCGGAGAAAATCCGGATTCCTTGTCTTACGCAAGATCCGATACCCACCATGCAGCCGTTCCCCACGCTGGAGTTTCCGCTGAGGGCCGCGGCCGGAGCCACGTGCACGTCTTCGCCCAAGGTGCAGTCGTGATCGAGAGTAGAATTTGTATTCAAGATCGCGGCGGGCCCCACCACGCAGCCGGGTTGCACTACGGCGCCGTCCATCACCACGGTGGCTTCTCCCAGTACGGCATCCGCCGCAACCGCCGCCGTGGGCGCCACGATCACGGGAAGCGCGAAGCCCAGCTCACGCAAAGTATCGAGGATCTTCTTACGCGGGCCGCCGGCTTTCAGCTTTCCCACACCGATTGCGGCCGCGATACCGGGGCGCGAAGCCAATCCGGGTAAAGCCTCGTCGCCGCCTAGGCGAGGGAAACCCATCACCTTGCCGTTATCGCGCGGGTCGATGTAGCCGAGCACTTCAAACTGGGGAAGACGAAGCAGGATGTTCAGCACCACTTTGCCGTGGCCCCCGCCCCCCACCACAATTATGGGCTGTCTAGCGGCCATCGCGAAGCTCCTCAACCACTCTCGCCTGGTTTTCTCCGGAGAGGCCCACCGAGCAGGGAATATTCAGCGTGATCCGATGCAAGCGCTCGGCGCGTTCGGTAGGCATTCGGCCGTATTCACGATAGGGGCGTTGGCGGTGATTGAGTTCCCACACGGGGCGCGCCTGAATTTTTGCGGCGCCGAGACGCTGCATAAGTTCTTCTCGGTCTTCTCCGTACGCTTCGGCATCGATCTGCAGACAGGGCATCCAGAGATTATTTTCGGCGTATTCCGGGAGAACTCCCAAACGAAGGCCGGAAACTCCCGCGAGGCCCTTCTGGTAAGAAACAAAGATTTGCGCCTTGCGTGATTTACATTTCGTCATCGTCTCCAGCTGGCCGAGGCCGATCGCGGCCTGCACATTGGTGAGACGGTAATTGAAGCCAATCTCGTGATGAACGAAGCGGGCTTCGTCGTCTTTGGCCTGCGTGGTGAGATATTTCGCACGGCGAGCGAGCGATTCACTGTTGGTAACGATCATGCCACCGCCGCCCGTGGTGATAATCTTGTTGCCGTTGAACGAGAAGCAGCCGAGCAGCCCGAGCGTTCCCGTATGCTTGCCGCCAGTGCGGCGGCCGCTTTTCGGCAGATAGCGCGTGCCGAGACTTTCCGCGGCGTCTTCCACCACGGGAACAGAAAATTCCTCAGCGGCTTCCAGCAGGGGCTCGAGGTTCGCGGCATTGCCAAAAATATGCACGGGCAAAATCGCCGACACGCGTTTTCCGGAGAGGCGGTGAAAAAGCGTATCACCCCGGCGTTCGCAATCCTGGTGCAGGAAAAGGCTAACCTGTGCCGGATCGAGATTATAATGCTCGTCGCAATCGAAGAAGAAAGGCTCCGCGCCGCAGTAGTGAATCGCGTTCACCGAAGCGATGAAGGTGAGCGTGGGCACGAGAACGAGATCGCCGGGCTTTACCCCAGCGAGGAGAAGTGAAACATGCAAAGCCGCCGTTCCGCTCGAGCAAGCTACGGCGTATGGCGCACCCACGTAGGCGGCGAATTCTTTTTCGAAGCGGTCTACGAAGGGGCCGGCGGAAGAAACCCACTCGCTCTCGAGGCATTCCTTCACGTAGGCCATCTCGCCCGCGCGGATATGGGGAACGCTGAGCGGGATAAACTCAGACATTGTACAAGTCCGCCTTGTACAGGTGCTGATGCGCCTTCAGAAATTCGATTGTCTCCACCAAGCCACGATCGAGGTCGTAAGCGGGTTTCCACTTAGCGAGTTTCTTCAATTTCGAAGGATCAGAAAGAAGCCGCTCCACTTCGCTCGCGCCCGGGCGCACGCGCTGCTTGTCGGCCACGATTTTCACTTTGGCCTTCATAAGCCCCGCGATCTTCGATGCCAGATCGCCCACGGAAATTTCTTCCCCCATCCCGATATTGGCCGCTTCGCCCACGAGTTTGTCGGAGCGAAGAATCGCCAGGAAGGCCGCGGCCGTGTCTTTCACGAAGGTGAGATCGCGCGTAGGGGAGAGGTTGCCGAGCTTGATCTCTTTTTTTCCGGCCAAGATCTGCGTAATAATTGTGGGAATGATCGCGCGCGCGCTCTGTCGTGGCCCGAACGTATTGAAGGGGCGCACGATCTTCACCGGCAGGCCAAACGAGCGGTGATAGGAAATGGCCAGCTGATCCGCCGCGATTTTCGAAGCGGAATAGGGCGATTGCCCCACGGCGGGATGGAGCTCGTCGATCGGCACGCGCTGAGCGGTGCCGTAGGTTTCCGAGGTGGAGGTAACCAGCACCTGCTTGAGGCCAAGTTCGCGGGCGCCTTGAAGCACGTTGTAGGTGCCTTCCACGTTGGTGCGCACGTAAGCGAGCGGGGATTCGTAAGAATAAGGAATGCCGATCAGCGCGGCGAGGTGAAGCACGCCGTCGCAGCCCTTAAGCGCGCCGAGCACGGAATCATAATCGCGGATGTCGCCGGAGCGCATTTCGATTTTCTTCAATACCGGAGAACCTTCGAGCCAGCCCCAGGAGTTGCGCGAGTTATAGCGCACGAAGGCGCGCACGTCGTAGCCCGCGGCCACGCAAGCTTCGACCACGTGTGACCCAATAAATCCACCGGCTCCAGTAACCAGAAGCTTCATGGGCCCTCGGTCTTGAAGTGGGTGTTGTAAACGTTTTGGGCTTTCTCGTAGTCGTCGAGCTGGCCGATGTCGAGCCAGTATTCCTCGATATGGTGCTTGGCCACTTTATGGCCGCCCGCGAGGAGAACCTTGATGAGTTTGTCCATCCCGAAGTAGGTGCGCTCGGGAATGAATTCGAAAATTTTCGGCGTCATCACGTAAACGCCGGCGAGGATGAACTTCACGATGTTCGGCTTTTCTTCAATGCCGGTTACGAAATCTCCGTCGAAGAAAATGTCGCCGAACGCGTAGGGCGTGATGTGCTTCTTGATTCCGATCGTGAGCTCGGTATTCTGGCGTTTCGCGGTGGTCACCATCGCGGTAAAATCCGCCAGCGTAAGGATGTCGCCGTTCATCACGAGGAAAGGCTCCGTGAGCTTGTCTTTCAGCAAGGTAAGGGGCCCGGCGGTGCCGAGCGGCTCGTCTTCCTTGCTCACTTCGATTTTCACGCCGAACTGGGATCCGTCGCCAAAAAAATTGCGGATGTAATCGGCTTTGTAGTTCGTGGCGAGATAGATCTCTTTGAAGCCGTGCTTCTTGAGGCGCTCGATCTGAATTTCGAGCACGCTCTTCTCCCCCACGGGAAGAAGGGGCTTCGGAATGATCTCGGTGAAGGGACGAAGACGGGTGCCCAGTCCCCCGGCCAGAATTACGGCTTTCATCCCTGGAAAGTATCGGAAACGGCACGGATTTTCCAGCGCTCAGACGGGCCGGATGCCGCGGTGTGGCTTAAGCTTTTTTGGTCTAACCGAGCTTGAGGCACATGTGCAGATCGTCGAAGTACTTCCCCTCAACTTTCCATGCCCTAGGCTCCGTACCCCAACCCACGAAACCCACTCGCTCATAGAGCGCCCGGGCCGCAGCGTTCCCGCTCGTCACGCACAAATACAACGCATTCGCCGCCATTGTCTCGCGGGCATGCGTCGCCACCGCTCGCACCAGAGCTTCGCCCAGCCCTTGTCCTCGTGCAGATGGCTGTACGTACATCCCCCAGAGCATGGCTTTGTGCACGGTTTTGGGGCGTGGATCAGGGCGATAAACTCCGGCGGCCCCCACGATTTTTCCATTCACGAAACCACCGAAAATCGCGTTGCCCGGCTCCGCCTTTTCTAAAATGCCCGCGACAAAGCCGCTCCCCTTGGCTTTTTCGTCTTCATACGAGACAAAGAAGGCCTCCGGGTTGTTCCGCAACATCTCTAGGCGAAGCGCGAAGTAGGGCTCAAGATCCGCGGAAACCAATCGCCTAACTTCCATTTCGAGCCTCTCTTCTTTGACGTGGGGGAGATTTCTTTTTATCTTGGGCCTGCCCCCTCACGCAAACCCGAAAGGCCCTTTTGACCGAAAGCCAGAACACCACCCTTCTCCGAGTTCTCTGGGCGCTGGCGCTCGTGTTCTTCGCCCTGCGCTTTCTCTGGCCGGGCGACACGGTTTATATCCTCGACGAAGCCTTCATGCAGATCCGGCTCGACGAATACTTCGCCGCCGGCACCATTCCTTTTTCCAACTCCCGCGGGAGCAGCATCCCGCTGCCCTATGGCCCCGGCGCGCTCTGGTTTTACATGGTGGCCCGCCTCTTCACGTGGAAGCCGGTTTTTATTGAGCTGTATCACCTTTGCTTCCAGATCCTCGGCTACGCTCTCTTCTTGCGTACGCTGCAAAAAGCCTACGGACGGGAATCCGCCGCTTGGTGCGCCTTGCTCGTGGCTACGTCGCCCTTGTTGTTTTTCTTTTCCCGCCACCCGTGGGACAGCACCCTTTACGTTCCGCTCGGCGGCGCGATCCTTTTCTTCCTGCAAAAACTAAAAGAAGGCGGGCGCGAATTTCCTCTCCATGCCGCGCTCGGCGCCTTGGGCGGCTACGCAGTAAACACGCACCTGATGTTCGGCCCGGTATTTCTCGCGCTCGCCACCACGCTCCTGCTCTGGAATCTGCGAAAACACAGCCTTCGCAAAGCGCGCTCCTGGGCTTTGCTCGCCACTTTCTCCGCCGGGGCTCTCCTGGTACTTCTCCCTTATCTAATCGAAGCCGCGCGAATCGCGGCGGCCGAACACCCGCTGGAACACGCACGCGCCAAGAGCCACTGGGGCGACGGGCGCAATCTCTGGTGGATTTTCCTTCGCACCACGCTCTTTTCCTCTCTCTTCGGCGCGCGCGCCATGCTCGACGATCTCCGTGCCCAGTTCTTCGCCTACGTGGGCCAGCCCTTCGCCTTCTTTTATAAAGTGGATATCTTCGGCTGGGTGGGAAAGCTGGCCGCCTGGGGCGCGGCCTTCGCGGTTCTTAGCCGCCTCGTGCGCTTACGCTTCGACGACGATCCGCTCCGGATCTTCGCTTCCCTGGCCTTTCTCTTCTGCGTGATCGTATATCAGTATCTCAATATTCCCATGGCGCCCCACTACTTCACCCCCATCTGGTGGTTCGTTTTCCTCGGGATAGCGCTCGCGATTCAGAACCTGCGGTATCTGTGGCGCTGGATCTTTATTGCCTTCTTAACTGGCACCATCCTGGTAAACGGTTCTTACGTGGCGTTCGCAATGGTGTATCTCCACAAAAATAAAGGCGCCCGGAATATGGAAGCCAGCGTAGCCGTGAGCGAGCAGCTGCGGAATCTTGCCTGGATTTGTGAGTGGGGCCGAAGCAGAGGGAAAACCGACGTAAAAATTTACAAAGACGCCTTCCTCGGCGAGCCCGCCTTCGATTTTCTCCCCAAACATATGCCGGAATGCAGCGGTGTAACCACCACCCTCGTTACCGATCCCCACGCCGCCGACATCCTCCTTCATCACCCGCGAGATTCGCAAACCTCCGCGGCCCTCGTTGCTGACCCCACAAACAACCCGTGATACAAAAGGCGGATGCCCGCCGCGATCCGCATCACCGCGCTTACCCGCGCCTACGAAACCTACGATAAGCCCGAAGGCGTATGGAATTCCGTGCGGGGCCTTTGGAACCGTAAATACTTAAGCAAGGTAGCGCTCCAGCCCACCACTCTCGAAATCGAGCCCGGCCAGATCGTGGGCTTGGTGGGCGCGAACGGCGCGGGAAAAACCACGCTCCTCAAAATTCTCTCCGGCCTGATCTATCCCACCGGAGGCGAAGCCCTCGTTCTCGGCCACGTGCCGGCGAAAAGGGAAGAGGCCTTTCTCCGTCGCATCAGCATTCTCCTCGGCCAAAAAAATCAGCTGTGGTGGGATATCCCCGCCGCCGACAGTTTCGAACTGCTCGCCAGGATCTACGACCTTCCGATCGCTAAAGTTACCGCCCGCTCCAAAGAGCTCGCCGACCTTCTCGACTGCACCCACGTTCTTCACACGCAGCTGCGCCGCCTCTCCCTGGGCGAACGCATGAAGATGGAAATCATCGGCAGCCTGCTCCACGATCCGGAAGTGCTCTTCCTCGACGAGCCCACCATCGGCCTCGACGTAGTGGCACAAACCACGATCCGGGCCTTCCTCTCCGAATACGTGCGGGAAAGAAAGCCCACGGTGATCCTCACATCTCACTACATGGACGACATCGCCCGCCTCGCCAACCGCCTGCTGCTGATCTCCAAAGGCAGCCTCGTTTACGACGGCACGGTGGCGCAATTCATCACCAAGAGCGAGCGCATGCAGCGGATTCTTCTCCGCTACGCCGAGCCGCTCTCCGAATCGTTCACGTTAAACAACGGCTACGAACTTGCCGCCGGCTCTCTCG
>Ga0207102_1120_pt1 | contig 14868 bp, 13 predicted proteins | sample Alteio_BWMinHeat_80_FD_153573 | JGI IMG/M metagenome (GOLD analysis project Ga0207102, IMG submission 153573) | Enriched cells from forest soil in Barre Woods Harvard Forest LTER site, Petersham, Massachusetts, United States -... | ecosystem: Environmental > Terrestrial > Soil > Temperate forest >... | reverse complement strand
AAATAAGAGGGATTATGAACGTTATAAAATCGAAAGAGATAGAGAAAACTATTTCTCAAAAGCGTTTATATGAGATATTGAAACCTCTGCAGCAAGAAAATAATGCTTCACTAGAATACATGCACCAGCTAAAATCTGCTTTAGAAGTGGATCGTCGTTTCCGTCAGATTGAAAACCTATATGCAGCTACTCTTTCTCAAATAAACGCTCTCGAGAACAGACTTTCATGTGAGTAGAAGAGAAATTTCTTAGGAATAAACCTTTAGATCAAGATAAATGTGTGATTTTATGCAGATTGAACGCCGTGCTCTTTATAATGCTTTACGCATGAATTGGTTGCTGGATCCTACTTTAGCAGTTGAAACATGGCAAGTGACAGACTACAGAAGTCTGACCTTAGAAGAGCTTCTCAACATGCTTAAGGATCACGATATTCTGCTAACAAAAGGGGAGTTTATTGCCCTGTCGGATGATGTAGATACTCCAGAGGATCTGACAGAGGAGCTGGTTGATGAGCTTGAACTCAGCTTGGAGATACAAGATCAAATCTATCTAATCATTTTTGAAGTTTGGCGTCGGATTGTCCCTCAAAAGCGCTGTCTCTCCATTTTTTGTGATGAGTTAGATCATCAAATTTACCTCTATGATCTAGAGAAAATTGATCAGATAGAACCTCTAGAGGATGCCATCGCTAATCTTTTGGTGATTTTAGACGAAAACGTCGATCAGGGTGAAGAACCAAAAGAGATCTTTAAAGTGATTGGCGCAAATTGCGCAAATGATATCGAAAACTTCCTCCACGATTTTATAGCGGAACAAATTGATAATGATAATGATTCCTATGCGGTTGAGCTTTTGGAGGGTTTTGATCAATACATCGAAAATAACCGCTGGTTTGACTTTTTCAAAGCGCGCGTTCTGGCTCATGCGAATCCTATAAAAGCCAACGCGCGTATACGCTCTATATTGGAAGAAACGGATACGGATCCAAGTTTAGAATTGAATTTGGAGATGCTCTCTTTTATGGTTCAGGCAGGGGATAATGAAAGTTTCCTTAGACTCGTTAACCTTTCGATTCCCCTTTTAGAGAGCGAAGAAGATTTCCAGGATTTGTTGGCGATTTGTTCGGATTATTATCTCTGCCTCGATCTGGAAGAGCAAGAAAAGAGAGTAGAAAAACTACTCGCCTCAAGAAAAAACAAAAAATTGGACGCGCCCTTCGCTAAGAAGGATCCTCAAGCGGCAGAGCTCCTAGCTATCCTGACCACCAAGCAGAAAAAAACTATTTAAACGCAGAGATAGGGGAAGTTTTTTAAGATACAAAAATGAGAGAAAATTTTAAACACAGAGAAGGATAGACTCTAATAAATTAACAATCTATCCTGTTTTTGTTAATTATTTTTTTTAGCAGTATTGAGGGTATGAGAACTATTTCCCTAGTTCCCTCTCTCTTTTTTCTCTCTGCGCTCTCTGCGTCCTCTGCGTTTAATTTTTTAGCAGTATTGAGGGTATGAGAACTATTTCCCTAGTTCCCTCTCTCTTTTTTTTCTCTGCGCTCTCTGCGTCCTCTGCGTTTAATTTTTTAACAGTATTGAGGGTGTTGAACTGTTACTTGTTTTTAATCCTTCTCAGTGTTCTCTGTGCCCTCTGTGTTTAAAAATTCCTCTCATTTTTGTATCTTAAAAAACTTCTCTCCCCCCCATCTCTGCGCCCTCTGCGTTTAAATTTGATTATTGGATTTTTGCAATTACGGATGCTTTGCCCCCTTTTCCATCAACCCCTCCACTGTGCTTTCCACAAAATCGCCATAGAATTCGCCTCCAAAAGAGAAGGTGGATTCAAATGTTTTTCGCCTCCAGGATTCTGGTAGGATGATGTAGCCATGGGCATCATTGACTAATCCCAATATGGAAACATGCGCATACCCCAATACCTCTCCTTTTTGCTTGAAAATCGCTTCGTAGACGCTGCTTAGTTCTCCAGGTATTGTGATGAAGGCATCTCGATCATTAAATGTGATGAGATTAATTTCGGTCGCATAGCTCTCAATGGGGAGTTTTAGATTCTGCGGAGTGGCTTTGGGTTCGAATGTATAGGACTTTTTTTGTATTTCAATTTTTAGCGTCTCTAATGGTGTGATGGAGTCCCAGACCTTTTTGACAGCATGCGCTAGGGAGTCACCCACCTCTTTGCTCGATTCAAAGCCCAATCTCTCTAACCCCTCTTTTGTTAAAGAGGGGATCAGGTCCCCTTGTGCGCCATTGAAGTAAATAGGCTGTACATCGGATCCAATCAGCTCTTTGAGTGCCTCTCTAGCATAACCGACAAAATCTGCAGAAAACTCAAGGTTTTGATACTTGAGTATGGTAGGATGCAGGGCATAACTGAAAAACACGACTAATGGGGTGTTGTCGAGGGTTGTCGCTTTAATGACTGCAATTTCTTCTAACGGATTCACCTGTAAGGGCCATGCGCCTCGATAGGCTGTTAATCCCTTTGCAGTGCCATACCCAATTCCAATCTTAGCCGGTTGTTGCGCATGACCTGCTGAAATGATGGCTTGAGCTATCTGATCGATGTAAAATTGAGTGATCACAGGATCAAATCGACCGGCCAGCACCTCTCCAATAAAAGGAATATCGAGGTAGGCTCCGCCTCCGGAATGTGTATGGGAGGATCCGATAAAGACTTGACAGGTAGCGAGTAGGGGATCGCTCTGCACCTTTTGGATGACAGCTTGCGTCATCTCGTGGGTGAACCCCAAATGGTCGACCCCACAAAAGGCCATGAGCACCTCTCCATTGTCAATCACCATGGCTGTAGCAAGGAGCGGGTCGTGCACCCCTTCCATACCTCGACCCTGCCGTTTTTCATATCCGGCAGATGGTGTTCCTATAGGCGGTGTGATAGAGACCTGATTAGTCCCAACATAAACAGTTGAAACTAAATGTGCCGGATAATAAAAAAATAGGGCCAAGAACAGCAGTGCAATGAATGATAGACCGCGTACAGTTTTTGAGTGCATAGAGGACTCCTTACAGGGCTTCTTATAATAGGCTATTAGCTATCTTGAATATGAAATTTATGTAAAAAATAATGAATAAGAGGTAGAAAAATAACCCCACAGATGAATAGGAAGATAATTCCGCTGAAAAGAGCATATGTACCGGCAAAGAGTTTTCCTTCTGTTGTTTGCAATTGCCCAACTGGACCCATTCCCGATAAGATCATTGAGGCATTGACATAGGCATCGACCCACTCCATTTTTTCAAAGTGATGATAGCCCCACATTCCTATAGATAAAGAACAGCCTATAATAATGAGTCCGATACCCACATTGCGTATGAGGTGACCGACTAATTTATTTTTAGAATAAGGTTGAATTTTTTGTTGTACTGTCATAATTTGGTTCTCTACTGTTTTTGAGTTCACTTGGGTATACATAGTTCTTGCCATTTAGATCGTGTTCATTGTAAACCTAACATAGATATTCGGGCTATTGGTTTAATTTCGTCCAGCCTTCTGTCGCCGCTATCGCGGCTAATTCCTGTTTGAATTCAACCCCAGGTTTACACCTGGGGCTATATGCCATCACCGCTATCGCGGTTTAAATAGTATGAAAAGTAGAAATTGATTAACTATGAAAGCCGCGAATGCGGCAACAGCATATAGCCCCAGGTGTGAACCTGGGGTTGAATTCAAACAGGAATTAGCCGCGATAGCGGCGACAGAAGGCCGGACTATTGTTTAAATATTTATCGGAAATAAAATGATGCACAAATTCGTCTCTTTTGTCTTAACAGCCATCGTCTACTGCTCGGTGGCACATGGCACCCAGCCAATCTATCAGACCAAACAAAAGCTTCTATCGTGTGAACATGCGATCGTGACGCTCTCGGATAAAGCGGACGTAACCTGCGCAACGACGATTTCGAGGTTTAACGTAGAGCTCGCCAGGACCGCCACAGAGCAAAGAATAGGCCTTTCTGAGCACCTTTCGTTAAATGAAGATGCAGGCATGCTGTTTGTCTATAAACAAAGAGAGTTATTGAGCTTTTGGATGAAAGGTATGCATTTCCCTATCGATATCATCTGGATTAGCGACCATCGCGTCGTGCACATCACACCGGAGGTTGCAGCTCCTAACTCGGGTGTGGAGGATTCTGCACTTTCCAGCTATTCATCGATCCAATCCGTTGAGTATGTGTTAGAGATCAGGTCCGGACGCGCTAAAGAAGTGGGCATTCGAGTAGGGGATTTTGTTCAAATCCTATTTTATTGAAAAAGCCCTACCCCAACCCAGACCTGCCGTTAGGTCAATAACTAAATGCGACTGAAAAGGTCAATCCATCCGTCATTAGGTCGGTGGCGCTTGTTGAGACTTTGGAGCTCAGACTGTCACCAAATTGGTTGAAATTAAACCATTGGGTATGCTCCCAGCCTAATTTCAACTGCAGATCGGTCTCGTGGCCACATAGACAGAGAGGGCGGTTCCATCGGATGCCAGCTCCTAGATCTAACGCCACTTGGCAAACGTGCGATTTTGAATGGTCGCTAGACAGTTCATTGTCAGCGACAGTATCAAGGAAATGTACCGATTGATTGACTTTAAAATAGCTAAAAAGGAGAGCTGCTTTTGCATCGCCATAAAGACTAAAGCCATTGCGAACAGCCCAATCGCCTGTAACACCAAGCAAAGGGCCAATGCCGTGGAATCGCGCATTTAATAGGGTATTTGCAGCAGTTGAGCCGCTTTCCACTGGGAGCTCGTATTCCGCAAGAGCCTTCATTTTTTGGTGAATGGATGCAGCACGTAAACCCGCTATGTAGTTGATTGTAAAACAGGAGTTAATGCAGTACCAGGGAGTTTTCAAAACGGTGTCCAGCACATTATAGTTTAGGTTCCAATGTCCGGATGTGTGTAGGTCTGGGTCTCCTTCTATAGGCCTGCTTGCATGGCCATGAGCATGGCCTTGATAGTGTGTCCATTGTGAGGAGGCATCCCAGCCACAGCTCATCAAATAACCTAGACCAATGCGGAAGCCAGGACGCCAGTCAAAATCCATGGATTTGAATTTTCTAACTGAAGACTCATCCACGGGAGATGTTACTGTAGTGGATAGATATTTCTCTACCCCTTCCTGATTGCTTGTCCAATATAAGAGATCAACGTTTAAATGAAGGCTTTTGCTCATGGTTACAATATTGGCTGGATCAATGGAGAAAGCTGGAGCCTCATCAAAATAGAGGGAAGAGTCCTCTTCAAAACTATGGAGAGGGGCGTAGAAAGCCAAACAAAGCAGAGCCGTAATAGGTGCCATTTTTAAGAGTAAATAGTTCATTGAAGGATTCCTGTATTTTCTTTTATTAATTGCTAAAATTTAAATTGTGCGGAGAGAGTTAATCCGTCGAGAGCAAGATCTCCATGCGCTTTTGCGATGAAGTCAGTCGTTAGCCCGGCGCCGCCTCCTTGGAACGAAGGTCTAGCATGGTATTCGCCTATTTGATCAAAATTAAACCACTGGGCATGGTCCCAACCCAGTTTCAATTCGATCTCTTTTTCATATGCGCCTATACAGAGGTGGTGCTCCCACTTGAGGCCGATAGAAAAGTCAGCGACGCATTGGCCTACGTGCATTGTGTACAGATCATTTAAAGACGCTGCAGAATCAATATCGATGTTTGTAACATTGACCTTAAAATGGCCATAAAGAATTGCCGCTGCTGCGTCTCCATAAAGGCTAAATCCATGGCCGAGGCAGTAAGTCGAATGAAATCCCACCTCTGGCCCTACGCCAAAGAAGCGCGAATGCGCTTTGTAACTTTGCGCTACATCAGTATTAAAGGGATTAGCAGAAATGCCCTCTTTAATCAGGGCGGAACGTACTCCGATCAAGGGATTCCAGCTAAAGCGGGATCCTAAACAAAATTTAGGGCCTATCAAAACTCCATCAAAAACATTATAAAGAAAGTCCCAGTGCGCTGATTGAGGTGCTGGAGCATCTGTTACATTGAAGGTTGGATCAACCGGCTGAGTCGCATGCACGTCAGCAGTGTTTTGGAAATGCGTCCAGATGACTGCGGCTCCCCAATCGCTGCAAAAACTTGTCGGCTCTAAATCATATCCTATCCCTAACCTAAATCCGGGACGCCATTTAAAGTGGAATGGCTTACAGTTAAATACAAGATCATCCCCCACAGTGGCCCCAACACTCATGAGATGATTAAGACCTTCTTGACAGGATACCCAATAAAGAGCGTCGACAGTGACGTTGAAAGGTGATCCTCTCATGGAGTCACACTCTTCAGTACATGGGTAGTCAACGGGGGGAGATAAATAGTCTACAGCGCCTAAGGCGTCGAAAGAGCTAAGGAGTAAGCTTGAATTCAAAAAAATAGTTTTTAACAGATGTTTCATGAAGATAAACCTTTTCATTTCGCAATGGATAGAGCGTATTTAAATAGTTAAAAAATTAAAAAACGATGCCGGCGGAAAATGTGACGCCATCAAGTGTCAGAGCCGTTGCCGCAACTTCAAGTTGTCTATTTCTTGCAAGATTGTTGAAATTAAACCAATGGGTATGCTCTAGACCCAACTTTAATTCTAACTCGCTCTGAAATCCATTAAAGCAAATCTGTTTGTTCCAACGGATTCCCACCTCAAGATCAGCGACCAGTTGACGGACTTGAGAGGTGTACTTTGTTATCACTGCACCCGCCACTCCTACTGTTGATTCATTTAAATCATTCTTAAAATGGCCAAAAAGGAGAGTTCCGGCGACACTTCCATAAAGGCTAAAGTGACTTCCAAGGTAAATATCGGCGTTGATACCTATTTTAGGGCCCAGGCCTTTAAATTTAAAATGTTCGGTAGTGATGCTATCAGTCACGAAAGTAATGTCATTCAGGTCTGCATGTAGTTTTTCCTTGATTAACGCTCCACTCAGGCCAAAAAAGGGATTCCAGCTAAATCGGGACCACGCAAAATAGCGCGGGCCATTCACAAGGGCATCAAAAACATCGTAATCTAATTTCCAATGACCGTCGGCGGTTTGGATGTCTGTGCTCAAAGGATTACTTGCTCCATGCCCATGTCCGTTCCCGTTAAAATGCGTCCAGATGGCTAAAACCCCCCAGTCGTTACAGCCTAATTCGTACCCCAATCCCAAGCGAAACCCTGTTTTCCATTCAAACGTGAAGGGGTGATTATCTGTTGTTGTTATGGATTCTGGATTTATTATTGTGTCAGTTACAGCTGTAGATGCATCAATCGTACCCAAATAATGCTCAAGGCCCTCTTGGCGGGCTGTCCAGTAAAGGATATCCCCAAATATGTAAAAGTGACCTTGGGATTGGGTCTGGGTTGGGAATTGAGCCTCTATAGCAGTGCAGTCAAAGTCGTTTCCTTGCACTGTATTGAAGGCTGCCAAGTAGATAAGCGTAGTGCAGATACATATTTTCTTAAAAAAATCGTTTAGGGTCATAAGGTTCCTTTATAGTGACAAGCCAATGATCCATGCGGACCAGGTTCGAAAATTATTTTTCATATATAGATTTTTTTGTGTTTTTTAAGCAATGAAAATTTGAAAACCAATAGCCGCATTTTTCACTTATAAGATGTGTGAAATAAATTTTTATGTTGCATTGAAAATGCAAATTATCTTTTGATCAATCTTGGCTATCTTTATAAAGAATATTTAATAAAAATTTTGAGGGATGTTGAAATGGTGCAGGGCAAAAGAAAATTTGTTGAATTCATGCTAGTCCTTACAGGGCTTATTCTGGTTTTCTTTTTAATCATGCAGCCGTTAACAGTCTATCATTTCCGAGAACATATCTCCGTATTATTTCCTAAGGGACAAATCGCTTTGGAAGAGCGCAATCTTCTTTTCATTATTCAAGCGCTTATGTTGCTGATTGTCTTGCCTGTCTATGTTTTGACATTTGTCTTTTCTTGGAAATATCGGGCTCATAGACATAACGCCACGTATGATCCGGATTTAGTGGATAATAAGCTTGCTGAGTACATCTGGTGGGGACTGCCTTTGGTTTTGACTGCCGTTGTCAGTGTTCTGACATGGGTGAAGACTCATGAGCTGGATCCTTACAAACCGATCGTATCTGACAAGAAGCCGATCACTATTCAGGTAGTGGCGCTGCAATGGAAATGGCTATTTATCTATCCGGAAGAGAAAATTGCGAGCCTCAATTTCGTGCAATTTCCCGAAGGCACACCGATACACTTTGACATCACTGCGGATGCTCCAATGAATTCCTTTTGGATTCCTCATTTGTCTGGACAAATTTACGCCATGCCGAATATGAAGACAGAACTCAACTTGATTGCAGATGAGACAGGGGAGTTTAGAGGCTCTTCCGCTAACCTGAGCGGTGTGGGCTTTTCCGGGATGCATTTTATCGCAAAAGCCTCATCAGAAGAAGACTATCATCAATGGGTGGTATCAGCCAAGAAAGCTTCAACAGTTCTTAACTTTACGGGCTTTAATGCATTGGCGGCACCAAGTCAGAATAACGCCCCAGAACTCTATCAGGTGTCTGATGAGAAGCTTTTTGATCAGATTTTGATGAAGTATATGCATCCTTAAGAAAAATAGGATGCCATTAAAAGGATGCGCAGCATCTGTAGCCTAATGAGAAGGTAGCCAGGGCGTCCCGCCCTGTGCCCCAGGGCGGGACGCCCTGGCTACTTTCTTGTAAAAAAAACGTGTAGTTAACAGGGGGGGGTAGCCAGGGCGTCCCGCCCTGTGCCCCAGGGCGGGACGCCCTGGCTACCTTCTTGTTTGGCTACACGTTAGCATTCAGAAAAACAAACCAGAGAAATAAAACATGGATATTTTTGGCAAATTAACGTTAGAGGCCTTCAAGCATGAGGCGAGTCAAAACGCTGCTGTTTTTGGCGGGTTATTGACGGGCCTTGTGCTCATCGCGACCATCACTTACTTGAAGCGCTGGAAGTGGCTCTGGAGGGAGTGGTTAACTACTGTTGATCCAAAAAGAATTGGGGTTATGTATGTGGTTTTTGCGTTCACGATGTTCTTCAAAGGGTTTGCCGATGCCTTGATGATGCGCCTTCAACAAGCTTTATCTGTAGGGGATGCGCATGGGTTTATTTCGGCGGGGCATTTCCAGGAGGTGTTTTCGGCGCATGGTACTACGATGATCTTTTTTGTGGGGATGGGGATGATCTTTGGATTCATGAATCTGATTATTCCTTTACAAATTGGTGCGAGAGATGTCGCCTACCCCTTTTTAAATGCCCTTGGATTCTGGCTGTTTGCCTCAGGTGCTCTTTTGACGCTTGTTTCGTTGGGGATTGGCAGTTTCTCAGCGGCGGGATGGCTTGCTTATCCGCCTCTTTCAGGTCTTGAATATAGCCCCAATGAGGGTGTCGATTACTGGATATGGTCTGTGCAGATTGCGGGGATAGGAAGTACCCTTTCAGGGATTAATTTTTTGGTAACCATTCTCAAAATGCGCTGTCCTGGCATGACGTTTATGATCATGCCGATCTTTGTTTGGAGTGCCTTGTGTGCGATGGTCTTGGTGATTTTTGCCTTTCCGATTTTGACGGCAACGCTATTCCTTTTGGCCTTAGACCGCTACCTCGGTATGCATTTTTTTACCATAACCGCCGGAGGGAATCCCATGATGTATGTCAATCTGATTTGGGCTTGGGGGCATCCTGAAGTTTATATCCTGATTCTTCCTGTCTTCGGTATTTTCTCTGAAGTGGTGCCTACGTTCTCAGAAAAACGCTTGTTTGGATATGTTTCAATGGTTTGGGCCTTAATCGTGATCACATTTCTATCCTTTGTGGTCTGGTTGCACCACTTCTTTACGATGGGATCCAGTCCCAATGTTAATGCGTTCTTCGGCATCATGACGATGTTGATTGCGATTCCTACGGGCGTAAAAATATTTAACTGGCTTTTTACAAAGTTTCGGGGACGCGTGCACTTTACGTCTCCAATGCTCTGGTTTTTTGCTTTTGTGCTGAATTTTACTATCGGTGGAATGACGGGCATTTTGCTTGCGTCGCCTCCGGTCGACTTTCAGGTCCACAATAGCTTATTTTTAATTGCGCATTTTCATGGCATGGTGATCGGCGGATTCCTCTTTGGGATCTTTTGCGGATTTACCTACTGGTTTCCCAAGGCCACTGGATTCTTCTTGAGTGAAACATTGAATCGCTACGCCTTCTGGTGCTGGTTTATCGGATTCCTCATGGCGTTTATGCCTCTCTATATGCTTGGGTTTATGGGCGCCACCAGACGTCTAGACCACTATGAGGTCTCCACAGGATGGCATCCGCTATTTATCGTGGTGTTAGTTGGTGCGTTGATTATTTTATGCGGAGTCGGCATCCAGATGTATGGACTCTATAAGAGCATTAGAAACCGTAAGGTGCATAGGGATCTTACGGGGGATCCGTGGAATGGACGCACATTAGAATGGTCGATTCCTTCGCCTCCGCCTATTTACAATTTTGCCATCACACCCGTTGTGGACCAGCTAGATCCCTTGTGGGCGACCAAGAGAGGGCTCTCGCCTCCACAAGGCGGTTATGAAGATATTCATTTACCGCGAAATACTCCCATGGGGATTTATATTGGCCTGTTGAGTCTGATTTTTGGTTTCGCCATCACATGGCATATTTTCTGGCTTGTGATCCTAAGCGTGGGGGCTATTGTCACCTGCCTGATTATTCGCCTTTCTGGAAAAGATGAGCATGACGTGATCTCAGCCGCGCAGGTAAAAGAGATGGAAGAGAGTCGCGTCAAACATTATCAAAGCCATCGTCAATACCATCATGAAAACTATCATGATAACAATCATGGAGTCGCACAATGAAACCATTAACGATACACCACACTCCAGATCCACATGCCGATACGAGCCTACCCGATCCCCATCAGGACACCTTTTCCAAAACCGTATTAGGGTTTTGGATGTATCTGATGACGGACTGCATTTTGTTCGGCACCCTATTTGCCACGTATGCCGTACTGCACGACAATACTTTTGGCGGTCCCTCTTCAAAGGATCTGTTTCATTTGCCGACAGCCTTTACGGAGACGATGATCCTGTTATTTAGCAGCGTCACATGCGGATTTGGAATGTTAGCCTCGTTAAAAAACAATAAAAACCAGGTTGTGTTCTGGTTTGGGCTCACATTCTTATTAGGCATCTCCTTTGTCGGAATAGAGTTAAATGAGTTTGCTGGACTCGTTCACGAAGGAAATAGTTGGACGCGAAGTGCCTTCCTGTCCTCTTTCTTCACTCTGGTTGGGACGCATGGACTACACGTTTCGATTGGTTTGCTGTGGATGACTGTCATGATGGTTCAAGTATTTTTACAAGGGGTGACCGTCATCACGTTTCGTCGACTGGTTCTCTTTAGTTTATTTTGGCATTTTTTGGATTTAGTCTGGATTTTCATCTTTACATTTGTCTACTTAATGGGAGTCATCTAACATGGAGCACGACCTTAGTTTAAAAGAAATGCAAAAAGAATGGCATGGGACTCTTAGGGCCTATGTGATCGGATTTACAGCATCCCTAATATTGACCGCAGTCTCCTTTTTATTGGTCATTACAGAGCTATTTCCCGAACACCTCCTAAGTTACATCGTTATCGGATTGGCCCTTGCACAGGCCGTGATCCAGCTACTGTTTTTCTTACACGTCGGTCAGGAAGCTAAACCCCGTTGGGAGACAGTTGTCTTTGGTTTTATGGTTATGGTACTCGTTATCGTGGCCTTTGGCTCCCTATGGATCATTTTCGATTTGAATGAACGCGTCATGACAAAAATGGAGTTGCAAAACACGCATGGTTAATACCTATTTAATTTTGACGAAGCCCGGAATCATTATGGGGAATCTCATCACCTTTGCAGGGGGATTTTTTTTGGCGGCAAAAGGCGTGATCAACTTCCAGCTCTTTTTGATCGCCTTTATTGGATTGGCATTTATCATGGCGTCCGGATGTGTCTTCAACAATTACATCGATCGCCAGATTGATAAAAAAATGGGTCGAACAAAAAATCGCGCGCTTGTGATAGGGTTGATTTCAGGCTGCAATGCGCTTTTATTTGCGACCCTCTTAGGGGTTATTGGAAATCTGCTATTATTTACATACACAAATCTTCTGACTGCATTTGTGGCGGATAGTGGACTGTTTGTGTATGTGATTCTCTATAGCCTTTGGAAATCGCGTACAATTTATGCAACGGCCATCGGCAGCATCGCAGGCGCCGTGCCACCGGTCGTTGGATATTGTGCAGTGAGCAATCAGCTGGATTTAGGCGCTCTCATTCTATTTGCGATGCTGGTTTTATGGCAGATGCCCCATTTTTTTTCGATTGCACTCTATCACTTTGACGATTATAAAGCGGCGGGAGTTCCTGTTTTACCTGTTATGAGAGGGGTCTTGAGGACTAAAATTCATATGATCGTGTACATTGTTTGTTTTGTGGTTACAGCCAGCCTGTTAACCTACTTTCATTATACAGGGTATCTTTATCTGAGCGTCGTCGTCTGTATGGGTCTGGCGTGGTTAGGGTTATGCGTGAAAGGGTTTTTTGTGGAGGATGCTGATGACCAATTGTGGGGCCGTCACATGTTTATCCTTTCCCTTGTATTGATCACCGCGATCTGCCTTGTCATCCCATTCGATGTTTGAAAAAAAATTAAACGTAAAAACGCAGAGATCGGGTAAAGTTTTTAATAGAAACAAGAATGTGAGAAAAATTTAAACGCAGAGGACGCAGAGGGCGCAGAGAAAAAGGAGAAAAAACAGAGAACGTATTTTTTAATTTCAAATCTTGACAGACCCTGCAAAGACGTAAATAAAAGGTTGAAGGGTCATTCACAACACAAGAAATTTTTCCTTTGCGTTTAATTTTTTAGCGGTATTGAGGGTATCTGAACTGGTACAATTTTTTCTCTTTTTTCTCTGCGCCCTCTGCGTCCTCTGCGTTTAAATTTTTCTCATGTTTTTGTTTCTATTAAAAACTTTACCCAATCTCTGTGTCCTCTGCGTTTAAAATTTATTTTTTCTTCGTGGGATACAATTCTGCATGCACCTGGCTGTACCACATCATCCCTTTTTGAGCGAATTCGCCAAAGGTTAATGTTCCCACTTTGCTCGGTTCGGAGTGTTCAAGGACAAAGGTTGTCTCAAGATCTTTATCTTGGGCATCGGGGTGATCAGAAATGGCTTTCAGGAACTGCAGTGTTTGCTGAGTCACTGTATCGCTAATTTTAGGTAAGAGATCCTCTTTTACAACTTTAGCTTTTACCAATAGCTGCTCCCAGCGATTATAGTAATGAATCGCATCTTGAATTAATGCTTGATAATTGATGAGCTTCAGGGATAGGTCTCCATCATACAAGGGCTTTTTGCCCTTTAAACCGCCCTTAAGAGCGACACCATATAAGTCAGAGGCGAGACCAAGTTTTCCTAGCTTGACGGAAATATCCTCAAAAAGAGGTGTGGGTTCTTTTTCGACGGATGAAAAGTCGAAATCGATCTGATAGGTGATTTTGCCGAATTGAGACAAATCGGGGATTAATGTTCTGATCTCATCGTGATGTTCTAACAAAAATTTTTCGTATACAGGATGATCTTTAAGGAGATGCTTTTTTTGAGCGGCTAGTAACCCTAAGTCAAAGGTCTCTAAAAGGGCTGTATGATACGTTTCCGTAAAAACAGCATGGATCATATCTTCTACGTAAAATTTAAAGCTGTCATTGATTTCATTTTTAGCTTCCAGGTTCCCGTTTCCATCGAGTGACCAGAGCGCGCTTTTACTGCTCCATTTATGGCGATCAACATTAATCGCAAAGGTGGGGAGTGTTTCTAGAGAGGGGTGTGCGAAGAATGGACTGTCGAAAGCAGGAAGCGTTAAATGCGCTTGAAAGACCAAGTCGTTTTCTGTGGGGTTAGAGAGTAGTTGTAGGTCAGCTTTGTCCTTTAAGGAAAGCGACAGGGCTGTTTGTGAATTTTGAAACCATTTGAGATTTGGATATAAAATCAATTTTTCAAGTTTCAAATCCAATGAAACATCTTTCGTTAGATCCTTGTTCCTGGATTGATTCAACAGGAAGAGACCGTCCTTTAAAGAATAGATCTTCCTGTTTGCGTCTTTGGAAATTTCCGTTAAGCTGAGATGTTTTGCTGTAATAGAAAAATCATGGGTGAGTTCAGTGGCCCACTTGATAAATTCGCCAGATGAAGAGAGCGTGACATTTTCATCAGTCAAGAGAAAATGTTCTGCACAGTCGCATCCGATCGTAAGTTGTCCATCTAAAATCCACTGTTCAGTTTTGAGTTGGCCACCTTCAACCTCATCGGACGCCATGATATGTGTCTTGCCGGAAAGAGCTATCCACGCTTTATTGATGAAGAGTGGTGAACCAACGGTTACGGATCCGTCGACGGTAATTTTTAAAGGAAATGCATTGATCTTACTTTCTTTGTCGGTAAAGATGAACCGCAGATTTTTTATGTTAGCTTCTGAGTATAAGGGAAATCCTTTAGATTCAATGGCGTCATACTCGATTTGGAAGGCGCGATTCTCAGCTCTATTGATGTCTGCAATGAGCGTAACTAAATGGTTTTTGAGGTGATTCGACTTAACCCACCAGGTGGCTGTATATACCACGCAAACAATGAGAATGATGCCAGCTAAAAGAGAGAGCGATTTTTTCATAGAAGATTCCTTTATTTAAGGTAAGTTGCAATATAAATTTTATTTTGCTAAGTTTCCCTTTTGTCTGCAAGTTTAAAAAAAATTAAACGCAGGGGACACAAAGAGGGTAGCCAGGCCGTTCCGGCCTAGGTTG
>Ga0207102_1119_pt1 | contig 15005 bp, 4 predicted proteins | sample Alteio_BWMinHeat_80_FD_153573 | JGI IMG/M metagenome (GOLD analysis project Ga0207102, IMG submission 153573) | Enriched cells from forest soil in Barre Woods Harvard Forest LTER site, Petersham, Massachusetts, United States -... | ecosystem: Environmental > Terrestrial > Soil > Temperate forest >... | reverse complement strand
TGCCCGCTCAAGAACCACTCTCTATGTGTGTATTTTTATTTTTATGACCATTGCCACGGCCATAGGGGCAGAACTCGCTCTTCGGACGTGGGCGGGTGACAGCTATAATCCTCCGCTCCCCTACTTCGGTTTGCTTTTTATTGCGATTACTTTAATCGTCGCGGGTTTTAACTATTCCATGTATACGCAGTATGGCGGTGCTTATGTAGCCAAATCTGTCGATGGAGTCCAAGTGGATCCAGATACCACCAATCCGAAGGAACAGCAACTAATCAATATTGTGGAGGAAGTTGCGATAGCAGCTTCTCTGCCTGTCCCCTTAATTTTTATCATCCCCTCTAAATCAATCAACGCCTTTGCAGCGGGTACAACTCCATTGAATGCCGCCATTGCTGTCACGCAAGGAGCATTGGCAACGTTAAATCGAGATGAACTCCAAGGGGTCATCGCGCATGAATTTGGCCACATTTACAACGGCGATATGGTCATGAGTATGCGCCTTGCGGCGATGGTGATGGGATTTTTTTGCATCCTATACATCGGATTACGTATCCTACAATTTGCTAGCTTAAGCGGCAATAACAGAAGCAGCAATAAAAAAGACAATGGCAATGGCGTCATGCTTGTTGCGCTTATTTTTGTCCTAGCAGGAGCTTTAACCTGGCTGCTCGGTTCGATTTTAAAATGTTCTGTAAGTCGTGAGAAAGAATACTTGGCAGACGCCTGTGCAGTACAATTTACGCGCAATCCGGAGGGCATTGCCAATGCTTTGAGAAAAATTGGTAAGGAAGAGTCTTCGAGTATGCCCGCTCATGGAACAGCATTTTCACATATGTATCTAGACGACCAGAGTGCCTGGAGCGGCATTTTTGCCACACATCCACCCCTAAAGAAGCGCATTCAGGCAATCGAAGGCGGCGAATACACACCGAATGAAGACCTGACGAAAGTGGCTCCTAAATAACTCACTTTAGATGATTGGCTGTTTTCACAATTTCGTCTAGCCTGTCGCCGCTATAGAGGCGACCTATAGTTCGGAAATTTTAAGCGACTTTTTGTCATCAATGAATGAAGGCTAATTCAATATTCTAAGCCGCGAATGCGGCAACAGCATATAGCCACAGGTGCTAACCTGTGGAAAATCAAATTAAACAGAAGAGCCGTGTTAACGGCGGCAGAAGGGTAAACGAACGTCTTATATCGTATTCGGCACCTCTATGAAGACTTCTGTCGCCGTTACCACGGCTCTTCTGTTTAACTTGATTTTCCACAGGTTAGCACCTGTGGCTATATGCTGTTGCCGCATTCGCGGCTTAGAATGTTGAATTAGCCTTCATTCACTGATGTTTACATATAAAAAAATCATCTAAAATTTCCGAACTATAGGTCGCCGCTATAGAGGCGACAGGCTAGACGAAATTGTGAAAATAGCCAGATAAGTTATTGATTCATTTGACTTAGTTGCTGCTGTAGACGTAAAAATGGATGCATTTTATCGACAAGAGCCTGATTCGCAGCCGTTTGAGATCTAACCCATTTCTCACGATGCGTTCTATTCATTTCAGCTTCAATTTTCGCGATTTTCAATTCCATTTCGACCTGCAAGCGCACCCTAAGTGAGGCATTGTACATTTCTAAAGCTTTACCACCGCTAGGACTCCAGTTGGGCTCAGACATATGTTCATGCATACCCCAAAAGGCAGGATGGAGATAAAGTAGACCATCTGTCTTATTTTTAGCAAAAATACTCTGACTATCCCTTCCAATAAATGAATAGTGTAAAGCATTTCGAATAAGATTTTTAAAAACTGAATAGAACAACCATTTATATGTTTTGGACGCTTCAACAAACTCTTTTGTCAAATTTGTTCCAAGAATCCCATCGTTATCTGTGCACAACACAACAGAAATACGCTGATCCAAGTAAAATTTGATCGGATTTTGAGCTAAGTCAATACCTAATATCTGCTTATTGCTTGTTAAGCATATTTCAACAGCAATATCGTCCTCAAACATCTTTTCTTTCACTTGGTTTGCACCAATAATAGCTGTACCATGCCCGATACGGCGAGCAACTTTCAGTGAAGAAAGCATATTAACAACCTTGCCATGGGAACGCACTGGACTGCTCTCTCCAAATTCTCCCGCATGCAATGAAATCCTTGGTTGCTCATAGACCTCTGAAAGAAATTGCATCATCTCTATTTGCTTCGGAAAACTCCCCATGGAAGGAATGGCATGTTCCGGACCAACTAGATTAAGCCCCACAACCTTGACGAAATCATCTGAATTTCTTCTGCCTTTTAATTCTAAAGCCATCGCAGCTGCAATTGTCGCAAAAAACAGCTTGTCATCTTGAGTATCACGCATGATTTCTACAAGATAAAACCACTCCGGCATCGTTTGAAAAACATCGTTCTCAACTTCTTGTTTAAGCGCTCTGGAAACCAACTCATTACATGATTTTAAATGTGCTGTCCAATGAGTTACATACCTTTCGAGCCACCCACTTTCCTGTAATAAGACAAGTGCTCGCCTCCATTTACTAGAAAGTGTCATAGCTTCAGGCAGTGTCATAGGTTCAGGTGGTGTCATAGATCCAGGGGAAGTCAAGGGCTCAGGAGTCGTTGAGGGTGATCCAGATGTCGAGGACGCTGCAGCTGCCGAGGCAGATGCAGCTTCCGGAGATGCTAAGGCAGACAATGCAGGAGAACCTGAAACAGAAGGTGCGGGACTGCGCCTCACAACGGGCGACTCATGATTAGAAGATAAAAACAGCTCCGCATAACCCTCTGGAAATTCCAGATTAATGATTCGCAAATCAACCATAATCTCTTTAAGTCTGATATTTTCAACACCAGCATTTTTCAAATCTTCTACCAACATTTCATGCAATGGCAGTTTACCGGTCACACTTTCATTGCTTGGGCAAGCGTGATGGAAAAAATAATGGTCCGATTTCTGACCATCAACTCTTCCTTGCATGCATAATGCCGCACGAACTTTTTCGGCAAGGACATGATCTCTCATAATTTTTTCAGCCTTGTAAAACCTTCCTCCCATCCTAAGCTCTGATAAGCCAGTACTGGACTGAGAAAAATGCTTAGGTCGAATATCTCCAACAGAACAAAACTTTTTATATTTGGAATCCCAAAAAAAATCATGTTCGATCGCTTTTTCAATACAAAAACTCGACGACATGGCACCTGAAATATGGCTATGCAAATCAACCATTGGCATCATCGTTATAAAATTACGCAAATGATTATCATCCTGATCCTCTCTTAATAGATCAAAAATCTGCGCTGTGATTTTTTCACTTTCCAAATATCCCCTAAAGGCCGCATATGATCTAAGAATTTCGCTTAAAAATAACGGCTCTTTAATCATCTCTTGAACTTCATTCCAGAATGCAGAGCCCCTAACAAAAGCCGAATCGATATAAGTCATAAATTGAGACTGTTCTGGATCTACCCCAGGCTGTTCTTCTGAAACAACTTCATGTTGGCGCACTTGTTGTACAGATTGGCTTTTCGAACTCCTCCGCGAAGAAGTGGAAGAAGCTGCGGCAGATGCAGGTCCCTGATAATTCCAAGGCAGTTTAGGAGGTTGCGTCCGTTCAACAGAATTTGCTCGAGACTGTGCGGGTGAACGAACCCTGCCCGGCAGATGGATAGTTGGAGAAAAATCAGGTGGAGTGCCCACTTGTGAAGCGCCCACTCTAGGTGAGGTGCTCGTTCTAATGACAGGGGGAGGGAGTGAATTAAGTAAATCAGGACGATGCTGTGCTCTTATAGGTATGGGCGCTGAAACAGCGTGAGATGAGACAATAGAAGTTGCCGAACTTGAACAGCCTTGAGATAATGCAGCAAGACTAGATCCCGCAGCAGTAGCAACCTTTCTTCCTGTGCTATCAAAGTCACCAGGACCTCTTTTTAAATTATTCGTTTTAGCACGTTTATTGGCTGGTAATCGGAGAAGGGTTGGCGATGGGCTAACGCCCGATTGCGGAGGACTTGACGACAGGCTAAGGCCCGTTTGCAATCCTTGCCCTCCCCTAGAATGTATACCCCCAGCACCCAATGCCATCGACATCATTATTAGCATCCCCTTTAATTTACACACTTAAACTGTATATTTAATACAGTTATAGACCCGTAATCGCTGACAGAATAACAAAATGACGAATAAAACACCGCAAAAAAATGCATCCAAAAATCATTTTATTTTTCGTCATTTAGACTAAAAATCATTTTCGCGCCTATAACGGATAAGCTCCATAACCTTTTTTTGAGTCTCAGATAAAATAACAGTGAGCCCCGGTTTAATGCCCTGTTCTGAAAGTTCAAAAGCTTTCATCGTGTTGCAAATTCTTCCATCTAATCGTACACCAATCCCCTTTATATTGACCATATTTCCCCAATCCCCAAACATTTCAAGCGTCATTTCGCACGCCGTGATCATAAATAAAATTTTTTTATCGGGATTTTGATGCACAATTTTAAATATTTGACCTCCAATGTAATGAATGGTAGGGATAATCAATGACTGTACTTTCTTTTCGGGCAAAGCATTGATCGCCTTGCCAATAAAGCATTGTCTGCAAACTGGATGATCAGGATCGTGAATACACTCCGGAGTAAAGCGTCCCGATGGACATTCAAATGGCTTGTGACAATAGGAAAACCCCAATACTAGCAAGGAGTCTTTCTCAGCTAAAAGCTGCTTGAATTGATCCAAATGGTCCACACCGTATAAAAAAAAATCCCCTTCTCTTTTATAAGGCTTATCTTTAAAACACGATTTTAAAAACTCCCATCCATATTTAAGTGGATGTCTCAAAAATCCTCGAAGGATTTCTCCTTTGTGATCTTTGGAAACCATCCACTTTAAGCTCTTCCATTTTAAATACTTTGCTGTCTCTTCTGTGATTCCTACCATCATCGGAAGCTTCGTCAAGCCCTTAATAGGCGCCTGCTGAGCAGCCGCAATGGCACCAGCGTCCCATTCGGATTCCGCCGCGTCCCAGTTGGATTGCTCCTTCCAAATCTTTAGCTTTTTTGTCATTTCAGGCTCTTTGGCACATTTTATGTAAAACGCGTTCAACGCAAAGGTCAAGAAGTATGCGCAGCATTTTTGATGTTGGTAACCGGTTACTTGGCTGCTCCAAAAATGCTGCGCATACTTCTTCGCACCCTTCGCGTTAAATAAGTTTTGCGTTGAGGTGCTGTGTTAACTTCTATATACTGTAGGCTACTTGCTCAACTGGCTGAAATATTACACCCATTTCGATTTAAAAGGGAAAAAATCATCGTGCTTGAACTGACTTTTCACATCGATAAAATCTTGTCCGACTCCAACCAAACACTGGCCATTCGTATTCAACAAACAGAGAGACGAAACGGCGACCTTAACTCTGATCATAAACCAATTGCCCAATTGCATGCAAACCTGTTTAAAAATATTTGCAAAACAGAAGAACTCCCCCTCGTTTCACTGCTTATCCAAGAGGAATTAAAATATCAAAAGAAACTTAAATCCAACCACTTAAATGAACAGTCGATACTATTTAATCTCATACATATTCCATACAATCAAACTCTGAATGCGCTGAAATTACTAGCCGGTACCGGAAAGCTTTTCTTTGCAAATAGACAGTTGGTTGTCGATTTCTTTAGCCCGGTCGAATTCTACTATTTGGTCGAAAATTCTTCAGATAAAAATGTAAAAGTCTCAGGCAAATTAAAGATGCGCGATCAAGATTTTGACATACGCGCATGTGACATGATTTGCACCGGTTCCCAGCCATGGTTTATCAAAGGATATCTACTTAAGATGATCCAAACGGATGTCTCTTGGAATGAATTAAAACAGGCTTACTCGCCCGATTTTAACTTATCGCTGGAACAGATCAAAGAGATGCAAGACGATCTACAGAGTGCAGATGCAGCCCAATTCCCCAAGATCGTTTTTGCTGGAAACAGTTTAGAAGTGATTGCGATTCAAAGAGATCCTCTCCCTATTTTAATGTTAAAAGATCGTTTGGGGGCTTTTGCCGATCTTTGGATGGATTATGGCGACGAGCTAAAAGTCTCCTTTCATGAGCACACAACAGAGCTCAAAGACAAAAGCCAAAAGCGCATCAGCAAACGACTTATTGCTGCCGAGCAAGCTTGGGAAAAAGACCTGCTTGAAACCGATTTCATGCGTAAATTATCGGAGACGGCTAACTATTATTGCCCTGTAAATAAAGTGGCTAAAAGTCTTTCGTTTTTGCTAGAACTCGGATGGAAAATCATCGACGCCAAAGGCAATCAGGTCCTCCATCAAAATACGATCCAGCTTTCTGTAAAATCCAACCAGCAAACGCTATTGGTCCAAGGGAAAGTCAAGTATGCCCTCTACGAGGCCGACATCTCAGAGGTGGCGGGCTGTTTTAACCGCCGCGAAAACTTTGTCCAATTGGGCGTGGGTGCGGTTGGATTGCTCCCAACTAGCTGGGAGCAAACAGGACTATCCAGCATGCTGGCAGAGGGAGAACTTGTGAGCGACGGCATAAAAGTGACGCAAAATCGCTTTGGCATCCTTTCCGATCTATTTGAATCGACATCTAATCATCATTTAGAGCTTGATGCATCTGTGTTAGAGCTGCGCAACGAACTGAAATCTTTGCAAGGCTTAACTCCTATCGAAGAAAACACCCTCTTTCCTAACAAACGCTTTCAAGGAGAGCTACGCCCTTATCAACATGAGGGACTGCAATGGCTCGCTTTTCTCTATCGCTACCACTTTCATGGGATTCTGGCGGATGACATGGGATTGGGAAAGACCGTGCAAGTATTAGCCTTCCTCTCTCAACTAGAGGAAGATGCCCCTATCTTAATCGTTCTTCCCACTTCGCTTCTTTTTAATTGGCAGCGCGAAATCGAGCGCTTCTTGCCCAATAAAGCCGTCTATCTACACCACGGACCCCTACGCACACAAAATGAGAAGCAGTTACACCGCCATCAAATCATTCTCACCTCTTATACAACCTTACGACTCGATCTACCCTATTTTTCTAAGGGCGTGTATCAATGCGTCATTCTAGATGAGGCTCAAGCGATAAAAAACGCACACACACAGAGCGCTCAAGCCGTTTTTTCACTAAACGCACGTTTCCGGCTCTCCCTAACCGGCACCCCCATTGAAAATTCTTTGAATGAGCTGTGGGCTCACTTTCGATTTCTAATGCCCGATCTTCTAGGCACCGAACAAGAATTTACCGCCCATCTACAAGCCTCTAATGCAGATGCGCGCTATTTGCAGCGCATCAAAAAGAAAATCCGCCCCTTTATTTTGCGGCGTAAGAAAGAAGAGGTGGCAAAAGACCTTCCGGAATGCATCGAACAGACGGTTTGGATTGAAATGGCGCCTGAACAGAAAAAGATCTACGAAGAATTCCTAGCGGGCTTCAAAGGGAATTTATTTAAGAAAGTCGAGGTCGATGGCATGGCCAAACACCGCATGGAGGTTTTTGAAGCGATCTTGCGCCTGCGTCAAATCTGCTGCCATCCTTTGTTAGCGATTTCTCAACAGGCGGACAGTACGGTTTGCGAAAGCAGCAAAATGGACGCGCTTTTACTAGACCTTGAAACCGTAATCGCAGAGGGCCGTAAAGCGCTAGTCTATAGCCAATTCACTTCAATGCTGAGTCTTTTGAAAAAAGCGATCCATGAACGCGGGTGGAACTATGCTTATTTAGATGGCTCAACGAAAGATCGCGAAAAAGTGGTCACGCAATTTCAGGAGGACCCCGCCATTCCGCTCTTTTTAATCAGCTTGAAGGCAGGTGGCGTAGGACTCAACTTGACAGCGGCAGACTATGTCTTTTTATACGACCCCTGGTGGAATGAAGCCATTGAGAATCAAGCGATTAGCAGAGCCCACCGCATAGGACGACGCGATGTAGTGATTGCCAAGCGCTACGTCGTAATCGAAAGCATTGAAGAAAAGATCATGAAGCTAAAGGCCGCCAAACGCTCCTTAATTGACGATGTCTTGGAGGGCGAAGAGCGGGCTAATTTAAACCTCACCGAAGAAGATTTTCGGTTTTTATTTTCGTAGTAAGGCTTATTTAACGCGAAGGTCGCAAAAAAATTAAACGCAGAGGACGCTGAGGGCACAGAGGTGAGTTTTAAGTGGACCAGCCCCAAAGAGACAATTGCAAAAGTCATAATAAGCCGAAGGCTTTCGAATGCGAAGCATTCTTGGAGCATCCAAGTAACCGGTTACCAATATCGACAAGAAGCTCAGCGCCAAAAACCCCCATTCGGGGGTATTGCAGCTCTGGTCCCAATCCAGCTTCTCAGGAGTGCGGAGGCCATGCCTCATACGCATCAGGCTAACAGGATCGCTACGGAATCTGCCGTTAGCCTGATGCGTATGACCGCTAAACCGCGGTCTTGCACTGGGCTACTGAGAGATAAACAGCTGCCGCTGTTTGGGTTAGTTAAATTAGCCTGATGCCTATGAGGCCATGCCTCCGCACTCCAAAAATACTTCGTATTCGGAAGCCTTCGGCTTACTGCGACCTCTGCAATCGTCTCTTTGGGGCTGGGTCCACTTAAACCTCCTCTCTGCGCCCTCTGCGTCCTCTGCGTTTAATTTTTAGGGTCCCTCAAACAACGCTTTTAGTTTAGGCGAGCTCTCGAACTTGAGTCGGTCCTTAATGGAACGTTGCATCAACTTAAACAACAACTCTTTTAGTGCTTTTTTATGGGCCAATGGCATCGGGCCTATCCACGCTTTTAATTGTTCTAAATGCTGGTTCATCTGCGTCACGTTGGCCGACAAGAATAGCACTTGCGTCAAGAGCCTATTCACCTTATCTCTCTTGGGATCATCCACACGCGGCCATTCCGCTGAGCCTTCTTGAATCAACTCTCCGTTGGGTTGCACTAACCACAACTGATGAAGACTTAGTCCCCTGTATGAGAATCGATTCTGCGCAATTTCAGCCTTGCGTATTGCTGCCTCGGCCCTAGAAAGCACACATACCCTGTTACCCGCCCCAATCACTAAAATGTCAGAGACCCCTTTTTGATCGGCATCAAAGAGGCTAACTTCATCTCTCATGTTGGTTTTTAGAAAATTATGTGTCACCATAATGGAGTGGTCAATAATGCCAACAGGTAACCCAAGTGCCTCATCGAACCGTTTAGCATATTTCCACAAATCGAGATTCTCATAACTGTCTTCTGTCCAGGGTTTATCTATGAAAGGTTGATTGAATGTTGCAGGAGCAAAGCCTTGTAATTCAAGTTGACGCTCTCTTTCCATTTGCTGTTCCAACTCTTTCTCCTTATCAGAATGCTCCTCGGATAGCTTTTCTACCTCACGCTCTAAATGGGCTTCAATATCCACTTCAGGGTGCCTTGGTACCGTTTCGGGTAGGCATTTACTCGCAACTTTCTGATCGACCAGGGTGATGAGTTCTTTCTCAAGGACTTCGAGCTCACTGGCGGTGCGTTTATCTAGAACACCGCGTATCTTCTGAAAGATATTCCAGAGCGATCGACCCAACTCAAATTTAGCAGGGGCCTCACTGTCGCGATTGAGCCCTTTAACGGTGGCGATCAAATGAGAGGCATATCTCTTCAATGCCGCTTCTGCAGTTTCAGATTCGTCTTGGATGGCACCATTATCCATGAAGGCATCGGCCGCTTTTTCACTAAGGATAAGAGGTTTCGCGAGCGCAAAAAGACGCTGAGCCTCCTCTTCAGTAGGTGCATCTAAAATCTTCTGACGGAAGAATTGCTTGCAATGCGTCAGGAGCATTTGACGGGTAGCGTCGTAATTCTCTTGCAATTCGGTTTGCGCTTGAACGATTTCAGTGTGAATAAGGACGTCGTTGATGTTTAACGCATATTCGCGGGGATGATTCAAATTCTGGGAAATTTGCGCATATTCTTCTTTTTGTGCCAGCACTTCCACCTGATGCGTGCGTTTGGTAAACTCACGCATACGCATCACACCTTGTAAAAATTTATCCTTAGTGGTTTGGGAACTGACCGTAACAAAGGCTTTAGAACTATCTTCGAAAAAGCAATCAGTTCCTACCGTATGTCGTTGATCATAATAGATAAACACTTTAGTCACATCGATTTTCAATTTTTTACACGTTTCAACAATGACCTTATGCTCACTACCCAATAAGGGAACGTTGTGAATCACCCCTTTCTCATCTTGATATTTAAGATTACGCACATTGGTCTTGGTATCCCAATAGACCATGGCCTGCATAGAGAGTTTGTTTTCTTTGAAGAAGGACAACATCTCCCCTGCCACTTGTCCGTTATCTTTACCTTTAAAAAGAGCTCCAACATCAATGAACGCGCGAAAAGCGTCGGCTTTGTCACCTTTCTGCTTATAAATTTCAGCAAAGAGGTCCTTCGTCTCTTCGGAAACAATGGCATTCACTGGAGTGCCCTCTTGCAGGGCGCGAATCGTTTCGCGATCGGTCTCGGCACTTTCGACTGTTGTGATGCGTTTGGGCAGTACATGTTTCGACCCAAGAGTACCGGAGTAGCCATCGCTCTCCAAGGACATGGCATCAAGATCCTGCGCCGTTGCATTGAGTTGGCCCGGAAACACTTTAATTTGATTGGCAAAGACCACATTAAGGACAAAGTCCGTCACCAACGTGATCGTTTCTGTATGCGCTTCTTTCTGCTTGACCCGTTGATCAATTGCATCAGTCACTTGTTGAATGAGAGGGGCATCTTCCGGAGAAATCGTATGGAGGTCGATACCTGTCATCGCCTTAAATTTATTGGTCAATTCCTTTACCTGCAAGGCCTCCCCTAAATCATCTAATTGACCGACCTTATCGCGTAGATAAGTCACCAATTGCTTAGTTTGAGCCACTTCTTTCCATTCCGTCGCATAGATTTGTAACGTTTTATTCAGCATCTCTTCTGGGATAGCAAATTGAGCGGATTCATTGGCGGTATTATTGGAGCGGTATGGGATGGCAAAGCCTAATTCGGGATGATCTTTAGATAACCCATAATGCGTGTTTGTATTCTTCTTTAACGTTTCCTGCAGGAGCTTTTCTGCCTCCAGTTTAATCATAGCCAAGCGGCTAATGGTGCTGCGCGTCACTGGATCTTTCTTGTCATACAGCTGACAAAGTTTGGCAAAAGCGGCCTTTGCTGCAGGACCATTACTCCCTGCACAATAGGATATCAGCTCTTTTCTTGGTATATCAAGGGGGGTAGCAGCCATGACTTTATCAACCATCAGGTTAACGAGACGGGTTTTAACGCCTTGGTAATCCGAAGGGGATAATAAATTTTGTTTATTATCGCGTAAACGCACTAGACTTCTCAACATGGGATCAATCTGCAGAAAAGAATAGATATCAGTAATCACTTCACGCGTTTCGATGCTAGGGGGATGTGGCGTCCCAAGAGTAAAATTGACCTGGTATTTACAATGGCGGACCGTGTCAGACTCATCTGTCGTGCAGCGCCCTTTTTTGTTAACCAAGTGGAGAATTTGACGTAAAAGCATGGCTTTTTGACGCCATTGTTCAGGATCTGGCTTCCCTTTAAGGCTTTCAACATGTGCGCGCGCTTCGTCATGCTCTAAATATAAACAAAGGGCATCTTTAGGGCGCATGATGATGTATTCGCGATGCGCAATCGCCTCCTGCATGGTATACAAAATAGATTCTAAATAAGGGACTGTGGCATCTCCCCTGGTGAAATTGATCGCTTTCAACTTCTGCCCAAACAAATCGCGCGACGTTTTTTCTCCATCATCGAGGTTGGTCTCAAACAGGGAATCGGGCACAATCCATGTCGACAGATGTTCACCGTCCGCTTTCATTTGGGCCTGAATAGGTGAGATTGTTTTGGATTTCCCCCCTCCCATGATCAATTGGATAATCACATTTTTATGACGACCCTGTGCATCTGTGCTAAAAAGATTGTTTAACATTTTAGTCTGACCAGGTGTAATGGTCCACTGTGTAGCATATTCAAAGAGTAATAACGACGGATTATGATTCACATCGTAGGTGCGTTCCGCACATAGGACTTTACCCAACTCGTTTTCCAGTGCAATGGAGACTGGTGTACCAGCCGGATTAGCGAGCAGATCTTTTTTTAGACGCTTTAGGAGATCCTGTGCACGTTCAGCTTGTTGCTTTCTGACGCTCACCACAAGGAATTCGACGATCTTTTGATGCAGCTGATCCACCTCTTTAGCAGAAAGCCTTGGCTCGCGCTCGGTAAAGAGATCCCAACGGTTATGTAAAAAAGCTGCCAAGCATGCATCTAGGGTCCATGGCTGCTGCTTGCCACTGCCGCGCAAAAGAGCTAAATCCAAATCCCACTCTTCTTTTCCAAACGTTTTATTAGCCAGGGTTAAGAGATCCTTTTCTAGCTGATCACTCAATTTTTTGTCCTGATCAATTCTGTTTTGCAAAGTGCTCTCGGTGTCGGGAAGTTTTTGGCGATCAGCGACTGTATAGACAAAGGCTGGAGTATCAGCGTCTTGCTTGACAGCCTCATTAAGACGCTGCAGTTCGGAGGTGACATAAGGGGAAAGGTTGAGTTTCTGTTGAAGTTGAGCCAACGCCTCATTGGAGCACAAGCCTGATCGCGGGCGCTTTTGTTCTGCAGGACCGGCTACATACCCTTTACGCGCAATCGTGGCAGCCTGTAACTCAGTTGGTAAGACAGTCGCCATCGCATACTGTGGTGATACTTTGGTAAATGTGGGAATCGGACTCCGTTTTAGAGGAGGAGGAGTGACAATTTTCGATTGAAGGATACTAGGTCCCTCTTGGTTTGCAGAGGAGCTAGGACGCCATGTAAAGGAGGCATTAAATTGGCCAAAAAAATCTTTACAAATGTGGTCACGCGCCTTCTGCACCGCCTTTTCCTCATCGAATCTAGCCTCATTCTGTTGATAATACATCAATTGCTCGAAACTTTTAAGGAATTGTTCATGTTCCTGTTTGACATAGTGTTGTTCATAAAATGCGACGTTCTCTTTTGTCGGAAAACCAGGAAGATGGTCAAACCCCGATCTTTTTTCAATAACGACAAAAAGCAGGCACGCCAACCACACATTTTCCGGGTTAGGATCGCGCAAAATATGCGTTAAGCGCTGTTTGAGTTGATCGCGTCGATTGGGGTCGTTACTCACAGCATCGGCATAATTTTCGCGAAATCTGCGTTGAAACTCGATTCCTGGCCGTAAATAATAATCGGGTAAGCCTGTTGTGTCTCCCTTCAAACATTCCCACATCACACGTTCAGAAATTTTTGGAACTATCTTTGAGGGCGTTTCAGGTGCATTACCTTGATAAACATGCCCTTGCACTTGACTATATTTGCCAGAGATGAGTTCAAGGCTATATTCTTTGAGGGTATGATCGAGCATTTCATTTTGTCCAAGGCGATTGAGCAGCCTCAACAGGCGATCCATCCCTAGCAGCTTTTCAAGAAAATAACGTTCAGGAAGATTTCGATTCCCCACATACGTTTCGAAATCTTGATTGACGATCTTCCAAATAGGTTTTTCCCAAAATTCATCAATTTTCCTACCTGCCGAAGGAGGGATAAGACCGATATTGTCAAGCACTTGCTGAGCCGCATAGATTCTAGCTACACATGCCCATGGATCATTGTTTGGGATTTGAATGATTTTTTGTAGAAGAGTCAATTCTTCATCGCTATAGGGCTTAGCAGAATGCGCTTGCTCTAAGAAACGGATCGCTTTTCCATAATCGCCCTGCATAAACTGAATCTTGGCGGCATGGATATTCTGCAGAATGCTGTTTGGAAGCAATTCTCCCTTTTTGGATAGAGTCATGACTGAATAGACCCCTTCTCGATCATCTCTTGGCAAAACAACCAAGCGCTCAACTTCTCCATTTTCAAGCACCTTTTCAAGCAAAAGATAATTCGTATACCCACGTAGAATACTCAACGATTGATCCTTAGCAATAAAATAGTCCTCATCTTCGTTCCAATGCAACTGCCCATCGGCAGCCTTAGTAAAGCCTAACGAGCGTTGATGCTCATCTTTCATGTTGCGATACTCTAATCGCTCTACGTTGTTATTAGGAGGGGGAACCTTGGACCAGGCAATGGCATGCGATCTAGCAAATGAGGCAATGTGTTGACAATTGGGACTTGTAGCGGGATCAAGGAAGTAATCGGGCTGTAAGGCTGCCTCCGTTGTTTGAAGAATGGTGCCACCAACTGTGATTTCGGCGACAACAGCCAATGTTTTGCGATCCAAGACGATTAGGTCGGTGAGATTTTTATTCACTTCTGGATTATAACCGTCGTGTTTTTTGCAAAGAAACGTATCCTTTTTAAAAGCTGGGGGCATATCGAATGCTTCTGCTTGCTCTGGAGACAGCAGTTGGTAATCCTCCCTCACTTTGTTGTTTGGCGACGTGTATTCGATGGTAATCTGAACCTTTGATGACTCTTTATCAGCGTCCTCTGTTTTTTTTTCTTCTTTTTTCGGTTCTTCAATCACAATCTGAATGCGCCTATTCTGAAAAATACCCTGAAACGCGTTTTTGGCTAAAGGATTAAGCTCTATAGGACATTTGTCGCTCTGAAAAAAATGTTGGAATAATTCTGTCTTTAAACACCATGGAGGGAGTGCGTGTTGTGTTTGCGCATTGCAGCTCACCTGTCCATTCAAAAGATTGATGCGATAGACATTTTTTTGTTGATCGATCAAGAGATAAAAGGGAAATTGATCGGTCACTTGCATAATTTTGTTATTTTCAGATGCAACTGCCGGTTGATATTGAGGAAAGCCATGTTTGGCCATGATTTTATTTAAGAGCGGGTGGATCATCGTGGGGTCTTTGCGCTTAAATTCATTCATTAAAACATTGAGCCTGACAGGTGTCTGCTGAGCATACGCAACGAGTTGCGGACTTAGATAGGCTTCGCACGGTGCCCAAGCAGCCCCGCCTTCAACTT
>Ga0207102_1117_pt1 | contig 15044 bp, 15 predicted proteins | sample Alteio_BWMinHeat_80_FD_153573 | JGI IMG/M metagenome (GOLD analysis project Ga0207102, IMG submission 153573) | Enriched cells from forest soil in Barre Woods Harvard Forest LTER site, Petersham, Massachusetts, United States -... | ecosystem: Environmental > Terrestrial > Soil > Temperate forest >... | reverse complement strand
ATTTGAGTCAAAGCTATTGTTAAGTTTCCCAAGGACTGAAAATTTTGGCTTCTTTAATTTTAGAAAAATCTCGGATATTGTCGGTGACAATGATTAAATCATGTACAATGCCGGTGGCTGCAATTAAGGCGTCGGCAAGTGGAAGTGGGGTTCCTTTTCTTTGATATGTTCCGGATAACTCTCCCCATTTCAAAGAAATGGATGGGTCAATCGATAAGATGCGATTTTCAAATCGTGGAATCAAATTTCCATAAAGCCATTCTTCTAAATGGCGCTTGATCTGTTTTTCTTGCAATTTATAGATTCCTTGCTGAATTTCCCCTATGGTGAGCACGCTTAGATAAAACTGTTGCTCCGGATGAGCAGAAATCCATTTTTCTAGAACGGGGTCAGCCTTAACCTTGAGTTTGCGCAGTTTCGATAGAATACAAGTATCCAATAAATATGTCATAAATCAACTTCCCTCGGAAAATCAAGGTTTCTTTCCATGTCAATATCCACTGCAGCATAAGGTGCAGCGTAGAAAAATTCTAAAAGAGAATCTTTAGGTGTTAAAAGAGCCTCATAGCGTTCTTTTGACATCATCACGACAACCTCCTTGCCCCGAGAAGAGATGAATTGGTCCCCCTCATCGATAGCCTTCTTGATCACTTCGGAAAGATGCGCCTTGGCTTCTTGGGTCTGCCAACTGTTTTCATGTTGTGGGTTACTGTTCATGATATTCCTCCTGTCTAGTCTGACTAGTTTGATGATAGTATAAAAGGATTTTTCTGACAAGAGAGATTTTTTACGGTTCATTGAATATTTTGCGCCACCAGCGATTGTTTTAACGAAAAAATCATAGAAATATAACAATTAACTATGTTAAGCTAATCCTTTGTTATTTTAACCTCTGAGGTTTATATGAGTATTAGTCATCAACCAGCCATGACGCGTGATGCGATGATTTATGAAACATTAACAGAGGCCTCATTGCCTCCCGAATTAATTCATCTCGTTGCTGAGTATGATGGTCATTTCATGCGTTTGCAGACCCATCGATCTGGTGTCCAAGGGCCTGATCGCTTTGATCAAAAGATTTCACCTAATATCATTGCTAGAATCATGGCCTCTTTTGGAACTCTTTATACCGAGCCAAAAGGGAAATGGTACGTCATTAAATTGGCTCTGGTCGCTCAGAAGTATACGTTTATAGCGGTTGATTGTGCGGCATTTGGGGTGCATTTAGCTGTAAGACATATTTTTGACAGAAAGTATAAAAAAGCCCTTTATGAAGGAGACTTAAAAGCAGCGGAAACGGCTCTAAGATATGGATGTCATCATTATCTAGCTTTTAGTGATGTCTTAAAATTAATTGCAGCTGAAAATTACAAAGCTCTTATTTTATTGATGGCGCAAGCTTTCAATGGGAAGAAGGAGCTAAAAGCATTCGACATGTTTAAGTCTAGTATAACCATCATTTTAGATGTTCCTGAAGTGGGGGAGGGCGGTGAACCCGTATTAAGGGATATTCCAACGCTTACGTCTCAAAAATGCTTTGCCTTTCTACGTCTTTTTTTACGAAATCACATTCCGACGCGTTATTACCCTGACAAAGGTTGTCCAAATCTTGACTCTGATGAGGCTATTGCTCAATATATGGAAGAAAAAACTGAAAATGAGATGCAACGATTTTTTTCAAACATTTTTGATCATTATTTGAAGAATAAAAGTTATCAAAAAGCTCAACTATTTTTCGATTATGGATGGGATGCTAATGAAATTATTCAATCGTGTGCGTCGTCCAATAATGACCTGCACACGCAAGCTCCATTAAAGATCTTTATGCCGGGATGTACAGTAGAAATGGTTCAATTTTGGCTGAATAATGGACTTAATCCACATATAGAAATTCGCCATCCTCGCTTAAACACTCCACTCACCTTACTTGGTGAGGCCACAACACACAATAATCTTCCGGTTATTTCACTCTTACTTCAATATAACCCGCAAGCAGAGGAATCTAAAAGTGACGAGGCCCCGGCATCATTAACCTAAAAAAATGTAACAGTGCAGATCCACATCCTCCGTCAGGACATCTGAACTGTTACCTTCTCAGGGCGTTTTCATTAAAAATACTTTATATTTAAAGTTCAGTTATTAAAAATATTTTTTGGTAATGCTCCAACTAAAAAAATCAACTTCCAAATATGGCTTGTAGGATGTAGAAAAACACCACCGTAATGGCGGCGCTGATGGGAATGGTCACGACCCAGGAGAGCATGATGTCACGGGTCATTCGTAGGTCCAGGGCTTCGATACCGCGCGCTAAGCCCACTCCAATGACGGCACCCACTAATGTATGGGTGGTGGAAATTGGCATGCCTAAGCGGGAGGCTACCAGGATGGTGGTTGCGGCTCCAAATTCTGCTGCAAAACCCCTTGTGGGGGTTAATTCCGTGATTTTTTTTCCGATCGTTTCAATCACGCGCCAACCCCATGTCGCTAATCCCACCACGATCCCAAAGCCTCCTAATGCCAGAGCCCAGGCAGGTACAGCCGTATGGCTGGTGACGATTCCTGTGCGCAGCACGTTAATAGAGGCTGAGAGTGGGCCGATGGCGTTGGCTACATCATTAGCGCCGTGTGCAAAGGCCATTAAACAGGCGCTCATGATTTGCAAATAGCCGAAGATGTTTTCGACAACGGCATATTCAGTCGTTGTATCATGTGTTTCCTCAGGTTTTTTAAGAGAGGCTGAAAGTCGATCGATCTCTCCTAATAATAGGAGGACTTGATAGTGTGTTTCTCCTGAGCATGTCAGGGTAACTCGATTCAAGTGCTTTTTTGCTTTGTCTAAGCCGATAAAGGTCTCAGGATTTGTACGAGCCGTCGAGATTAACGGTGTCCCAGGCAGCGTAATGCGTTGTACTAACCAGTAGCTGATTAGATAGCCAGCTGAGCTGATCAAGAAGCAAATGCCGGCCGTTTCAAAGGGGTTGAGCTGTAGTTCTAAATTATTCAATCCATGAAAGATCATGATCAAGGAGAGCGTTGTCAAGACCATAAAGACTAGTGGCGGTGTGATTTTCTGAGCTGCTTTTATTGGGTCCGGAGCAAAAAAGATTTTTTTTCTAAGAAATGTGAAAATCAAATAAGCCAATAGACCGCCAGATAGAGGAGAGATGAACCAACTGATCACAATTTGAGAGACATTGCCCCAATAAATGGCATCGATGCCTCCAATAATGGCTCCAAAGCCCACGACAGCGCCCACAATCGCATGTGTTGCAGAGACAGGCCATCCATAATAGGAAGCGAGCTGCAGCCAGGCTGCAGTGGCAAGCAGAGAGGCCAGCATGCCATAGACTAATAAAATAGGCGTTTGTGAAAAGACTTCGGATTTAATGATTCCATTTTCGATCGTCTCAGAGACATGCGAACCAAAAAAGAAAGCCCCTGAAAATTCCAATATAGCTGCAATGATTACCGCTTGCTTAAGCGTTAACGCAGCAGAGCCAACCGATGTGCCCATCGCATTGGCCACATCATTTGCTCCGATACTCCAAGCCATGTAGAAGCCGGATATGAGGATGAGTACTAACAAGGTCATTTCAAAAGTCATTAAGCACTCCAATAAATGAGCAATACATTACTTTAAATCCAGAGTCATACGTACGCGATTTGCCAAGTTTTCAGAGAGATCTGAGATGGATCCCAACTCTTCGCATATACGCATCCAAAGGCTAAATGAACCGTAGCTCATCTGATCTTCTGTTTTAAATAGGTTTTTAAGGAGTTTTCTTTGAATGAGATCCGCTTCATGCTCTTTAAAGGCCACATCATCGACCATCGATTTAACTTTTTGGGCTTCAATTCCTCCGAAGGAAGATTCAAGTAAATCGTGCATTTCTTTAATGATGAGTTGCGCACTTTGAAACGACTCGAGATTCTTATTTAAAAATTCATGAAAATCGTTTTTAAAAATCGGTAGCATTTCGAGAGGTTTTAGAGTCGTCAGGATAGCGACGTCTTCGGCGGCATCTGCAATACGATCTTGAATCGCCAGAATTTCGAGCAGATGTGAGCGGTCAATGGGGAGAAAGAGGCCTTTGGGCAGGTGGTTGCGAATATCGTTTTTGGTGAGATCTGCATGATGCTCTAATTCAGAGATTTTGGCAGTGATGCGCTCAACCTCGTCGTAGTCTTTTTTAGACAACGCTTCGAATAACTCAGGAATCATCTGGACGCAGTTGGCCACTTTTCCCATATGAGACTCCAAAGGAGCAAAAGGGGAACGTCCAAATAGATTTAAGATTGTAGTAAGCATGTTGAAAACCTTGGTTTATGCTGCAGAACGTAAGAATACATCATTTGGCAATTACTATAAATAATGAAATGTGGAGAAGTTTGGTGTAATTTGGTGAAATTTGGAGAAAAAAATTAAACGCAGAGGACGCAGAGGGCGCAGAGAGGAAGGGGAGAGGGGAGAGGGGAGAGGAGGAAGGGGAGAGAAGAGAGAAGAGAGGAGGGGAGGAGGGGAAAGATTCTGTTTGCCACAATTTTTTTGATAAAAATTCAACGCAAAAGCGCAAAGATACAAAGACGCAAAGATGAGGTTTAAGTGGACCAGTCCCAAAGGGGCGATTGCATAAGTCATAATAAGCCGAAGGCTTTGAATGCGAAGAATTTTTGGAGTGCGAAGGCCTTGCCTCTGCACTCCTGAGTAGCTGGATCGGGATCGGGGTATGGATTGACAACGAGCATTGGGGTCTGGATTGACAATGTTGACAATCTTTAAGAAACATCACAACCGAATAAAAAAAAGAGTTCTTAAAGATTGTCAACATTGTCGGTCCTGACCCCTCAACTAATATCAATCACAACAGGTGCTAAACGACTATTTTTATTGAAGTTTGTGAAGATCCTCAAAGCTTCTTCACAGAGGGGTCAGGACCGACAATGTTGATAATCTTTAAGAACTCTGTTTTTTTATTCGTTTGTGATGTTTCTTAAAGATTATCAACATTGTCAATCCAGACCCCAATGCTCATTGTCAATTCAAACATAAATCCAGCTTCTCATTGATATTGGTAACCTGTTACTTGGATGCTCCTGAGAAGCTGGATTGAGGCTTCACGTCTTTCGCCCCTTTGGGGCTGGTCCACTTAAACCTCATCTTTGCGCCTTTGCGTTGAATTTTTACCAGGAGATTGTGGCAAACAGAATCTGCCCCCACTCTGCGCCCTCTGTGTCCTCTGCGTTTAATTTTTATCAGGTTGAGGATCTGATGGCTCATAGAGTTTCCTATACTGAAAAAATCGCCGACACGCCTTCCTGAAATCGGAAAGTTTTGAAGAGGGCACTTGATAGTGGCTGTCGATGACTTCTGCTGCACGATTGGCTATGCAGGCCACATCTTCGAAGCTTCCCAGTGTGTAGGAGCCCGCATACATGGTTCTGGTTGAGGCGGCAAATTGTTGTTGTTCTAGAGCTAAACGCTGTTTCCAGGGAAGACTGCAAAAATAATCTTCCCAGATCTTTATCTCCAAAATCGTCACTTCTGTTACTCCCGGTATTTTGTATAGGTCCTCTAATATCCTGGCTGCCGTGTTTTCTTTCGTAAACGTATTATCACCTGGGGGGACATTTATGTAGACCGTACATAGCCTGCCGTTTTCGGGGTCCTGAGTCTTGTCACAGGTGCAAATCAGGGCAACATGACCAAACTGTTTGCGTTCTAGGGCCTCCGGAATATACGTCAATCCTGTGTTTTTGATGCGGCAGATCGCTATGGGATAGCGGTAATGGGTTAAGTGCTGTATGCACTCTGCTTCGACTAATGACAGCTGGTCATTTGTGAAGAGCTCTTTCCAGTGTACTGGTGGCACAGCTAAGATAAGAAGATCCGCTGTCAAGTGTTTTGTGATGCCTATTTTAGGTTGTGTGTATTGAACGGAGACGGATTCATTATTACGTACAATCTGCTGAATCGCAACAGATTTTTCCACGTTGAAATCCTTCGCGATTTCAGTCATTAAATGTTGGAAACCCTCTCTTAAGCTGTTAAGACCAATAGATGGATAGCCGTAATGCCCTGAAACGATACTGGGGATCGTCGCGTAGCCGATATATTCCAAAATACTATAAGTAGGGCACTCTTCCATGGCTCCGTAGCCAAAAGCCGTGACCAATAGCTTTAGAAATTGATTGATGTTTTCTAATCCATATTTTTTTGTATAAACGGAAAATGGCAGCTCTAAATCATCTGGAAGAGGTTTTGCATGCTTTCTGGCTTTATTATAGATCCATACCCCACGCCAAAATTTTATCAGTTCGAGGCTAAATTTTAAGGCAAATTTGACTTTGCCAAAGCGCGATAAAGCGTTGATCTGATGGATAAAAGCAATGGTGTCGACATTTGAGGGGGGGAGTTGGGTTGTTTTGATGTTTTTTTCAATCATTGCATCGAGCACAACTCCGTAATTTGGAGCGACGATGACGGCTCCTTTTTCCGCTTGAAGATGTGGGATGTTGGGGTCTAAATACGTGGAGCACTTTCCGCCTTCTTTTGGTTCCTTTTCGAGTAGGGTAATGTCCTGAACGCCGAGTTGTCGCAACCTGCGCGCAGAAAACAGGCCCGCAGCACCTGCTCCAATGATGACTACAGACTTTGGTAATACAACCATGTTCTTCCAAGTTATTTTAAATGTTTTTAAACACAGAGGACGCAGAGGCTCAGAGATAGGGATAGATTCTGTTTGCCACAATCTTCCGATAAAAATTAAACACAAAGACACGAAGAAGCGAAGACACAAAGATAAAATTTCTTGTATTGCGGATAATTCTTAAATCAATAGCCACCTTTTCTTTGTGCCTTTGCATCTTCGTGTCTTTGTGTTTAATTTTTTAAGAAGTGGTCTCCGGTTAATTGAGAGTACAACTTAGCACCTGTGAGCGCCGTTCCATAAATGCTGGCATATCCGCTAGATGCATTGCACCAAAAGAAGTTATTCCATGGCGTATCCGCTTTTAAACGATCGATGCCCATATTTTTTGGTGTCATGAGTGAGCCGTAGGAGTTGCCTAAAGGGGCAAAACAGAAATCGAGATTTGTTGTCGGTGTTCCGACCACTTTAAGGGCGATGTGCTCCATCAGATTGGGAATGTGTTTTTTTTGCACAATCTCTAGCAAGGAATCCGCTAGCAGGCGTTTTTGATTGCGATATTCCTTAGCATCATTGTCGTGAAGATCTTTAAAAAAGCTATAATTGGCAACCGTACCGACCTCTAAAATCTGACAGCCTTCCGGAGTCATGCCGGGTTCTGCTGTATGTAAAGTGGGCGTGGACATGAAAATCCACGGTTTTTCAAAACAGTTGGCTTTAGCCTCTTTCCACGTTTGGTTTAGATCCCACTGCTCTAAATGCCAGGTGTTGTGGTTGCCAAATCCAAAATCTCGCAAATCAATGCCTTTAATCCCCAGATAGATCATCATGGCAGAGGGGGTATACTCGTAGTGCAGAGCATTCGCCTGTCTTTTTGGAAACTTCCCAGGTCCCATAATAGTAGCTGCTTTTTGAGGATCCATATTGCATAGGAAGTTTTTGGCTGTAAAGACTTTTCCATCTTCTGTCTCCACCTTTGTGACCACGTCTCCGGCGGTTGAGATCTTTGTCACGGTAGTCTCGTAGTAGATGTGGCAACCCGCATGATCTGTGATAAATTGAGCGAGTCGATCGATCAAGAATTTAAAGTGTTTTGTGGGATAATAGGCGCCTTTATTATAGCCACCAAATAATCCGGTGTAGGCAATGATGGATAGTTCCTCGGGCGGACTCATCAGATCCCCTGAATTGGCGCTGAGCACTGCCTGAGCTTCTTTGCTCAGGTGACATAAGTCAAAGACATCTTGGAGCGTTTTATTTCGATATTTCACAAGGTTGATGAACTTATAGCCATCTGTGATGTAATGCCACCAGCGAATTTTTTCGGGTATTTGTCCCATTTCGCGATGAAGATTTTCGAGAATCGCAAAAAACTGTTCCAGATTTTTTCTTTGGCCTGGAAATTCCTGATCTATATGGTCTATTAAATGGGAGTAACCATAGGGGATTTTAATGCGTTTGCCATCTGGTAAAATAACCTGGTCATAGCCTTCAGGATTGAGCAATTCAAATGTAATTTCATTGTGAAGACCAAGGCGTTTTAGGAGTTCATAAATCGGTTCACCCGGCGCGCATCCCCAAATGTAATGCACCTGAGCGCAAAACGAAAAGTCATTCATTTTAAACGTGTGAGCATAGCCTCCGGGAATATCATGCGCTTCAAGCATGCAGATGCGGTAACCCGCATTTGCTAATAGAGAGCTTGCCGATAAAGCCGCCATCCCCGTCCCAATGATCAGGTAGTCGTACTGATGATTTTGGCAATAGAGTTGGTCCTGTTGGGCATGTTGATCAGCAGTCAAAGCCCCAGTGCTATATTTTCTGGACGATTTATTCATGGGATCCCTGGTGTGTATTTTAGACCATGAATAGCATATAAAATTTATTCTGCACAAGCTATTGCTAAAAAATTAAACGCAGAGGGCGCAGAGGACGCAGAGGAAAAAAGAGAGAGAAATAGGGTAACAGTTCACATGCCCTCAATACTGCTAAAAAATTAAACACAGAAAAGGTTTAGAGATTACTCCAACAAAAAGAAATTTTATCTTTGAGTCTCTGCATCCTCTGCGTTTAATTTTTTTAGCAGTATTGAGGGTATGTGAACTGTTACCCTATTTCTCTCTCTCTTTTTTCTCTGCGCCCTCAGCGTCCTCCGCGTTTAATTTTTTTAGCAGTATTGAGGGCATGTGAACTGTTACCCTATTTCTCTCTCTTTTTTTTCTCTGCGCCCTCAGCGTCCTCCGCGTTTAATTTTTTTAGCAGTATTGAGGGTATGTGAACTGTTACCCTATTTCTCTCTCTTTTTTTCTCTGCGCCCTCAGCGTCCTCTGCGTTTAATTTTTTTAGCAGTGTTGAGGGTATGTGAACTGTTACGAGATAATTTTCATTATACATTTGAAGACTATGGAAAAAATGTGTACATCCAATATACTTAGGTAAACATACATATACTAAAAACTTAAAAACTTAAAAATCTGAAAATTTAAAAACCTGAAAACTTGACGAGCATGCATGTCAGATCCTATTTTAACGGTTCGAAACTTAACGACGCGCTTACAGATCGGCGAAAAGCTATTTAAAGTCGTGGAGGGTCTTTCTTTCCAACTGCATAAAGGGAAAACACTCGCTTTGGTGGGGGAGTCCGGTTGCGGAAAGTCTGTGTCTGCGCATTCGATTATGCGCATTTTGCCTAGCCCACCTTTTTTGCCTCCTGAGGGAGAGGTCCTTTATAGGGGTCAAAACCTGTTAACGATTTCCGAGAGGCAAATGCGATCTCTACGCGGCGCAAAAATTGCCATGATTTTCCAAGACCCTGGTAGTGCACTGAATCCCGTGTACACAGTGGGGAATCAGCTGATGGAAGTGGCGGAATTGCACCTTGGACTATATGGAGAAGAGGCTTGGGAAAAGGCTGTACAGGCTTTAATTGAGGTCGGGATCTCATCGCCTCGTGAGCGCCTTTTAGATTATCCGCATCAGTTGTCTGGGGGGATGAAGCAGCGCGTGATGATTGCCATGGCATTGATCTGTCAGCCTGATATCTTAATCGCCGACGAACCGACCACAGCGCTCGATGTCACGATCCAGGCGCAGGTCCTCGAATTGATTCGATCGCTACAACAGAGAATGGGGATGGCGGTGTTGTTGATCACGCATAATATGGGAGTGGTTGCTGAAGCTGCGGATGAGATGATGGTGATGTATGCCTCTCAAACGGTGGAATCGGGTTCCGTGGAGCGCGTGTTTAAGTATCTGTCGCATCCCTATACGATTGGTTTATTCCAGTCACATCCATCGCCTGATCGTACTAGGGGGAAATTGACGCCGATTAAAGGATCTGTGCCTTCATTAACGAATTACCCAAGTGGCTGTCGATTTCATCCGCGCTGTCCCTTTGTGATGGATAAATGTCTCAGCGGACACGTGCCAAATTTTGTGATTGACGAGAGACCTGAGCATTTGGCGAAGTGTTGGTTGTTTGAAAAGAATAAAAAGAAAAATGAGAATGCCTAAAGGAATTTATGCCTGAGCCCATACTTGCAGTTAAAGGATTAAAAAAATATTTCTCTATCTATTCCGGCCTTTTTAGACGCTGTGTGGGTCATGTCAAGGCTGTAGATGGCGTTGATTTTAATCTTTTTCCACAAGAGGTATTGGGGATAGTCGGAGAATCGGGTTGTGGAAAAAGCACGATTGCTCGAGTCGCTTTGCGCCTGCTGGAACCAACAGCGGGGCAGATCTCTTTTTTGGGAGAGGACTTTAGAGCATTAAAGCCCGATCAGTTGCGTGAAAAAAGAAAAAAAATGCAGATCGTCTTTCAAGATCCTTATGCGTCATTAAATCCACGCCGCACCATCGGCGACAGCATTGGAGAAGCACTTGTTTACCATAAAATTGTCGCGGATAAACAGGCGCAGCGCGAACAGGTTGCGCATATCTTGGAACAGATTGGTCTTTCACCTGAAATGATGAGCCGTTATCCCCATCAATTTTCAGGGGGGCAACAACAGCGGATTTGTATAGGCCGGGCCATCGCCTTGAAGCCGCAGTTAATCGTGTGCGATGAGGCGGTATCTGCTCTAGATGTATCTGTTCAAGCGCAAATTTTAAATTTATTGGATGAACTCAAGTCCACGATGAACTTGAGTTATTTATTTATCTCGCATGATTTATCTGTCATTCGCCATATATCGGATCGTGTGTTGGTGCTTTATTTAGGTAAAGTGATGGAGATGGCTAGCGTTGAGGAGCTGTTTCGAAATCCGAAACACCCTTATACACAGTTTTTGCTATCGGCGATTCCAAGTATGGATCCTCAGAAAAAGAAGAGCCGGTTAATGCTCGCGGGAGAAATTCCGTCGGCAGTGAATCCACCTAGCGGATGTCCTTTTCGCACGCGTTGCCCCTATGCCCAACCGATATGTGCAGAGCCCCCACCCAAAAAAGTGGTGAAAAATAGTGGCTCCGGAGAGCATTATTATTATTGTATTTTGGATTAGACCTCTAGTCCCCCTGCCGGTGCCCGTGCCCGATTAACTAGGAAGTTGAAAGATGAAATGTTTTTTTGCAAGGGCAAGGGAAAGGGAAAGGGTATACAAGATGTCTATTAATAAAGGGATAAAGAGGTAAATGGTTTTTTCTTCAGAACAAGATCTTCAGATTAAGAGAACCAGCAGCGCATTCATGTGGACGCGCCTTTTGAACACGCCATTTTGGGCTCTCTACTGCATGCTGCCCTTTTTTCTTTATAAAGACATGCATGCCACTCCTTTGCAGGTGACGCTAGTCGTCGCCTTAAAGCCGTTAGTGTCGCTTATCTCTCTTTATTGGAGTGCACGGATTAATCGCAGACGCGACCGCTTGATCTCCAATCTGATTTGGGCGGGAGTATTAGGGCATTTGCCCTTTTTCTTTTTTCCTTTTTTTGAAAATACCTGGTTTTTTATTATCGCATTTGGCATTTACAGCATGCTTAATCGCGGCGTGATTCCTGCCTGGATGGAGATTTTAAAAATCAACATTCGTGAAAAGCATCGCGAACGCGTCTTTGCCTATGGAGCGGCCTGTGGCTATTTAGGCAGCGCCCTTTTCCCCGTGTTAATGGGGTGGATATTAGATGATTATGTACAATCATGGCGCTGGTTGTTTCCTCTTTCGGCGTTTATTTCGCTTTTATCGGTTTTCTTTCAAGTGCGTATTCCCATTGCGATTCGCATGGAAGAAATGGTCCCTGAGTCAAGATCCTTTTCACTCTCTCATGAAATTTTAGAACCTTGGCGAAAAGCGTGGAAATTGATTAATGAACGCCCGGATTTTGGGCGATTTCAAATTGGCTTTATGATCGGCGGTTTTGGTTTAATGGTGATGCAACCGGCATTACCCAATTTTTTTGTTAACTCGCTAAACCTCTCTTATACGGAGTTGGCAATTGCGTTAACCGTTTGTAAAGGTGTGGGATTTGCAGTGACATCGCAGTTTTGGGCAAAATGGATGAATCGCGTCGACATTTACTTCTTTAGCAGTTGGGTGACGGGAATTGCTTGTCTCTTTCCTATCTTTTTAGCCTTTGCCCAAAGTCAATTAGTCTGGCTATATATTGCCTATCTTAGTTATGGGATCATGCAAGCGGGGAGTGAGCTGAGTTGGAACTTGTCTGGGCCTATCTTCGCCAAAGATGAGGATAGTTCACTATTCAGCAGCGTCAACGTGTTGACGGTTGGGTTGCGCGGATGCGTCGCACCCGCCTTAGGCGGTATTTTAGGGTTGTTTTCCAGTTCATTAACCGTTATCTTATTAGGCGCCGTCATCTGCGCCATCTCAAGCGTGAGAATGTTTACGTATAGTCAGCAGCTCAAACGCCAACCTGTCAATAATTAATGTAACAGTTCAGATACCCCTAACTTATAAAAAATTAAACACAAAGACACAAAGAAGCAAAGACACAAAGAAAAGGTCAAGGTAGGTCTATTTCATGAAATTTTTCTTGATTTGAACTGCATTAATTAGTTTGGATCACATCAAACTTTTTGAGCTCGCTGAGCGGTTTCTTTTGGCTGTTAGATATAGGGTGGCGCTTAAAGCAGGCCACTACTTGAATCGTTTGGTTGGTCGCAATCGTGACCGATAGGTTTAGTTTTGAGGTAGAAGAGTGGGTGTCAAATTCGATGGTAAGGGGGGCATTTTTGTCGTGGATCGCGTTAATCAGTTTTTTGATCTCACGTTGTGTCTTGCTCAATTGCGAAAAGGCTTTTGCGCGCAATAGGTCTAGTTCGACGATTAAAGCTGGATCCGCTGAAATAGCATCTTGTATCGATGAGGGTGCTAGTCTTTCACGAAAAATAGACTCTACCGTCTGTTGTGATTGAAAAGCTTGCATACTTCGCGTTTCTTTTTCACGGCTCTCTTTGCCTTCTTCAATGACTTGGACACTTTTTTGTTCTAGAGGTGAAGGTTGCAGTTGAATGCGATGGGCTTCAATCGGTTTGTCAGCTGTCAAAACACTCTGATCATGAATAAAGCAGGCTAGCTGTCCACTGAAACTTAAAGGGTCATGGATGGCTGTATCCAAAATGGAATTGTACTGTTTGATGGCATTTAGGGCTGAATGAGCTAATTTTTTTTCTTCCGCACTACCGTCTTGCAGGGCTTCGATCAAATGGGTGTTTTCTCTAACCGTTGCGATATTTTGGAGAAGAATGTTGCGAACTTGTCGGCATTTTGCATCGTATTCATGTCTAGCTGTGGAGGAAAAGGCTGAGCTGATGACATAGCCGATGCGATCGAATGTTCTTTTAATGGTCGAGAGCGTAGCGGGAACGAGCATTCCCTCTTCGATGGCGAAATCCACAACGTGTCGGGCCACTGAAAAGCGCGACTGGTTGGTAAAGGTTTCTAAATTTTGAATCGCTCTTTTTAAAGGTATCGTATTTTTTAAAGGCGTTGTATTTTTCATAAAAAAATGATTTAAAGTAATCTTTAACCATCCTCTAAAGGTTTACCACAAGCAGCTTCTACAAATATTTTTGTTCCTTTGACAATATCGAATGCCAGTTGCTTCTCAAGGGCGTTCTCAATCGAAATGAGTTCACCGCGTTTTAAAAACTCAAAGGCTTTGGATTCATTTGGATGTTCTTTTAGGTGCGATCCAATGCTCTTTTTGCCGTTCGTTCCGCAGAGATAATAGCGATTGCCCTGATGGCTTTCAACGGGTGGGCTAATCACACGGTATAGCTCTTTGTTCGGCAAGTTGGGCCAATTGGCTTCCGGCTTGCGGAAAATCATGTAGGACATTTTCAATGAACCGAGATTGATTTGAGCTGCGCGCTGAATTTCTTTCATTAGATGCGGCTTCACTAATGCGCGCTGTGCATAGCAAGGGCTATTTTTAATCTGCAAAACGGGGCAATCTCCGCGCCAGATACAAGGTGCCTGTACCGGCACACCCTCTTTGACGAGTTTGTCTCGGAGCGATAAGACGCGCTGATTGGCTTCAATGTGTGAACTTTCTGCAATCATTAAATACCCTTGAGGGGATAAACGACTCAATAGAAAAGTGAGAAACTGATGTTGGCGTTCTATCCAGCCTTTCGAATCGGAAGGAAAAAGCTCCTCCAAACAGTGGCCCAGAATGATTAGATCAAACGATCCGTCTACAGGACAACGCTCTTTCAAACAATCCCATTGACGTGTGTTTATAGGGACTCCATATCGACCACACACCTCCGCCCCGATTTTCAAGGCTTGTGCGTTGCGGTCGGTTGCAAAAACTTCTCCGGCTCCATGTCGCAGGGCGGCAAAGGCAAAAGGTGCAGGACCACTGCAGATGTCTAGCACGCGGTTAGGGGGAACGGGGAGCTCGCCAATCAGCGAAAGTCCTTGCTGATAGTGAATCATCCATTGATAGAGAAGATACGCTCCAAGCATGTTGTTGTCAGAAAAATAATCTGTTCCGATCAGGCTGTTGCCGGTGATTAGGCCCTCTTGGAGAGCATTAATGGCTGTGACCACACCGCGAAATTCGCGCGTTTGAAGGCGGTCTGCCGGACCCGCTTCTTTATGCAGACGTCTCCATACGCCCATCAGCACGGGGATGATGGTTTCAAGATCGACATTGGGTGTGCGTTTACTTTTCATTAGGGCGTCCTTATTCAAAAATCATTTGCATTTCGCGTTCTGTAAGTTCTCTCCAGGCCCCTAAAGGAAGTGTGCCTAAATGTAGGCCTCCTAAACGGATGCGTGTGAGCTCGCGTATTTTAAGGCCTGCAGCTTCCATTAGCAAGCGCACTTCGCGCTTTTTGCCTTCCATAATGGTAACTTTTAGCGTGCCTTTACGCACCTTAACGACGCGCACAGGTTTAACAAAAACGCCTTCGACTAGAGTGCCGCTAGAGATCGCAA
>Ga0207102_1115_pt1 | contig 15240 bp, 15 predicted proteins | sample Alteio_BWMinHeat_80_FD_153573 | JGI IMG/M metagenome (GOLD analysis project Ga0207102, IMG submission 153573) | Enriched cells from forest soil in Barre Woods Harvard Forest LTER site, Petersham, Massachusetts, United States -... | ecosystem: Environmental > Terrestrial > Soil > Temperate forest >... | reverse complement strand
AGCGTGTTGCGGATGTAGGGCCCGACGTTGATGTGGTCAATCGCAAGCACGCCAATCGTCTTGAGGCCGAGTTTCTCGATTTTTTCGAGGCCCTTGTTGTCGATTTCATCACCGGCTTCGAAAACAACTTCGCCGGTTTTTTCGTCAGCGACTGCACGGGCGAGATAGGTGCCGACCAGTTCTTCCTTGGCGATCAGGTGTTCTTTCAGGCCTTCTTCTTCAAGCTTCTTGGCCTGACGCGCCGTGATCTTGGTGCCGGCGGGGACTTTTACCTTGCCGGTTTTTGCATCGACGAGGTCATAGCGGATCTTGATGCCACGGAAACGGTCAGCAACATAAGCCGTCTTCCAGCCTTCTTTCACGCGTTCATAGGTGATGGTCTGGTAGAAGGAGTTGAGGATTTCCTCGTTGGAAATGCCCTGGATTTTGGTGGGGTCGACAGGCTTGTTCGCCTTCATCTGGCGTTCACGGTATTTCGCGGACTCGTCGCTGTCGAGCGCCAGCAGCAGCGTGGTGACGGGCAGTTTGCGGCGGCGGTCGATACGAACGTATACGAGGTCTTTGGCGTCGAATTCGAAGTCGAGCCATGAGCCGCGGTACGGGATAACACGGGCAGCAAACAGATATTTGCCGGAGGAGTGCGTCTTGCCTCCGTCGTGGTCGAAGAACACGCCGGGGCTGCGGTGCATTTGCGAGACGATAACACGCTCGGTGCCGTTGACGACGAACGTGCCGTTGGCGGTCATCAGCGGCATATCGACCATGTATACATCCTGCTCTTTAATGTCGCGGATGGAGCGCAGGCCGGTTGTTTCGTCGATGTCGAAGGTGGAGAGGCGCAGGGTTACGCGCAGGGGAGCCGCGTAGGTCATGCCGCGCTGCTGGCACTCTTCAACGTCGTATTTCGGTTCTTCCAGTTCATAGCGCACAAAATCGATTTCGGCGCGGCCGGAGAAATCCTTGATCGGGAACACGGAGGAAAACACTTCCTGCAGGCCTTCGTTAATGCGGGAAACGTGAGGCGTTTCGCGCTGCAGGAATTTTTCGTAGGAATTACGCTGAACTTCGATCAGGTTCGGCATTTCACACACTTCAGGAATCTTCCCGAAGGTGCGGCGAATGCGTTTGCGGCCCGTGAAGCTTTTGCTGTCGTTGAGTGTTCTCAAGACTTTTTTTGTGCTCATGATCTGTGAATTCCCTGTAACCGTTTTAACTTCCGGATGTTTCCATCCCGCTGCGTAGTCAAAAAACCCGATACCAATTCAACCGAATATCGTGGCTTTTAAAAAATCTTTATGTAGCCCGTTTAGTTAACAGTAGCTCGATAGTTTGCAGTTCCGGTAGTGCAGTGCCCAGTAACAGAAAGGGGCGATGGGAAAAATTTCTCCCATCGCCAGCCTTTTGTTGTCTCTTAGTCTTACTTCAGCTCGACCTTTGCGCCGACAGCTTCAAGCTTCTTCTTGATTTCTTCAGCTTCAGCTTTCGGAACGCCTGGTTTCAGAGGCTTCGGAGCGCCTTCAACGAGGTCCTTGGCTTCTTTCAGGCCGAGACCGGTGATGGTGCGGACTTCTTTAATGACTTCGATCTTCTTGTCGCCGGCAGCGGCAAGAATGACATCGAATTCGGTCTTTGCTTCAGCAGCAGGACCGGCAGCAACAGCGGCTGCAGCAGCCGGAGCAGCGGCAGAAACGCCCCACTTTTCTTCGAGCAGCTTTGAGAGTTCAGCAGCTTCAAGGACAGTCAGTGCGGACAGTTCGTCCACGATTTTTGCGAGATTAGACATTTTTAGTTCTCCTTAGGTTTAAAGTTAGGTTACTTGTTTTTGTTAGCATGAGCCGAGATGACACGGGCCAGTGACGAAGCAGGCGCGGCTGCGAGTACGGCGAGACGCTGGGCTGGCGTTTGCAGCATGCCCAGGAGTTTCGAACGCAATTCGTTCAGCGACGGCAGTTTCGACAACATTTCAATGCTGGCTTTATCGAGCAGTTTGTCCCCGAGGGCGCCGCCAACGATGACGAGCTTTTCATTGTCCTTCGAGAAGTTGTACGCGATACGGGACGCGGCGACCGGGTCTTTCGACGTAGCGAGGCCGACGGGTCCTTTCAGCATTGGGCCGATGCCTTCAAAGCGCGTGCCCTTGAGCGCCCGTAATACGAGGCGGTTCTTGGACACTTTATAGCTTACGCCTTCAGCACGCATCTTTACGCGGAGGTCGGTTACCTGAGCGACTGTCAGACCGTCATAACGGGTGACGACGATGGTTTCCGCCTTCTTTAAAGATTCGTGAAGCTCTGCGACGTTTGCTTCTTTTTGTGCACGTTCCACGGATATCTCCGTTCTTTGTTTAGTTATGGCGAGCCTTCTTTTAAGGGAAGAACCCGACCGGGTTGCACTTTGGATAACCGATAGTCTGGTTATCCGTTTAGTCCCATCCCGAAGCTCAAGCCATAACGGATAATCTGCTATAAACTTTTCTCTTCGTCTGTACAGGCGCCTTGCAGCATTACCTTCTGTAGAAGAAGACCAGTAGTCTCGGACAGGGTTTTTAAAGATTGGCCGATAGGCTGGCCGCTCTTCAAAAATTCGTTTAGTTCCTAAATCACCTTCACTTTAAAGGTATGCTTTGCGCCGGTAGGAATGGATGTGGCAACAATTTCGATGTCACCCCTTTCCTGGGCTTCAAAAACCCTCCCAACGTAGCCAAGGTTAGTGCGGCGCGGAATAGTTTCTACAGGCTTTGCAGCGCCGGAAACGACATCGAGCTTCCATCTCGTGCCAGCAGCACCACCTTCGAGCAAATCAATCTGAAAGGTTTCGCCTTTTTTAATGGCCGCGTTGAAATCAGTCGTTAGCTTTGTCATCTGTCTTTCCTTAAGCCGCATCCTTCGAGAGGCTGGACAGGTCCAGCTTCACACCGGGGCCCATGGTCGAAGACAATGACGCCTTCTTCATATAGTTGCCCTTGGTGCCTGACGGTTTGGCTTTCAGTACCGCTTCGTAGAGAGCGCGGACGTTTTCAACGAGTTTCTTCTCATCGAAGCTGGCCTTGCCCACGCCGACGTGGACGATACCGGCTTTTTCAGCGCGGAACTCGACGGAACCGCCCTTGGCGCCCTTAACGGCACCAGTGACATCCATCGTAACCGTACCGAGCTTCGGGTTTGGCATCAGGCCTTTCGGACCGAGAACCTGACCGAGCTTACCGACGAGCGGCATCATGTCCGGCGTGGCGATACAACGGTCGAAGTTGATTTCGCCCTTGAGGACTTTTGCACCGAGTTCGTCATCACCAACGATGTCAGCACCTGCCTTGCGGGCTTCTTCAGCCTTCGGGCCTTTGGCGAAAACGGCAACGCGGATGTTTTTACCCGTACCGTTCGGCAGGGCACACATGCCACGCACGTTCTGGTCGGATTGCTTTGTGTCGATGCCGAGGTTCAGCGCGACTTCGATCGTTTCATCGAACTTCGCGGTAGCGTTCTGCTTGATGAACTTCACGGCGTCCACGATGTTCCATACCTTTGTACGGTCCTGCGCTGTACGAACAGCGCGCAGTCTCTTGGTGTGGAGTGACTTTTCGCCTTTTGCTTTCTTGGTCGCTTTTTTCTTCTCTGTCATGGCTTAGCCCTCCACCACTTGAATGCCCATAGAGCGGGCGGTACCTGCAATAGACTTCATCGCAGCTTCGACGCTGGCGGCATTCATATCCTGCAGCTTCGCGGTGGCAATCTCTTTCAACTGGCTCTTGGTCACTTTACCGACAACGTCTTTGCCGGTGGTGCCGCAGCCCTTTTCAATCTTCGCCGCCTTGATGAGGTAGTAGCTCGCGGGAGGCGTCTTCATGATGAAGGTAAATGAACGGTCCTGATAAACCGTAATCACGCAGGGAATAGGCATGCCCGCTTCCATCTTTTGTGTCTGCGCGTTGAATCCCTTGCAGAATTCCATGATGTTCACGCCGGCCTGACCCAGTGCCGGACCGATGGGCGGTGATGGATTTGCTTTACCGGCTGGAACGACCAGCTTGATATAGCCTGTTACTTTCTTTGCCATTTCTGACTCCTAATATAGAGTTTTGTGGTGCGGATTCTCAATGGTCTTGTTTGAGAACCCTCCCACACATAAGTGCCTATTCATACATAAGCGCGCGTCAATATATCGTTATTGCAAGGAAATGCAAGAGGATAATAGCATATTATTAGAGAAATTATATTTACATAATAAAATAGGACTTCGGAGTTAACCATGGTTCGCATATCGTTTTCCGGAGCAGCAAATATTATATCTTTGCCATAACCTTACTTGGCCATTCTCTTTAACTCGGCAGTAGCGCGATCATATGCAAACATCTTCTTCGGGCAGGTATTTACGGCTTTTTGAAGCAGTCCCTTTACTATTCCCTCGTCTCCTTTCAACAACTCCCACTCCCCGGTATAATAAGCGAGGTCGCACTTTTTATCATCATCATTCGCCTCTGACTTCATCTGGTGTCTACTGGTTTTGCCGAGATAGAAGTCAACAACAGGATATGGCCATTTTCTTTCTAGTTGGAGAGTTCCTTTGGCCAGTTCTTGAGCCCCATCCTTTCCGGAGCGGGCTTCATCCAGATAGCGATCAAGATACGAATAGATGTCTTTCGGGTCCAGCTCAATGGCCTTATCGTAGTCTGCGATGGCGTGGTCATATTCACCTTTGTTATCGTAAGCATAGCCACGATTGATAAAGGCGAGAGCATATTTTGGATCCAGCTCAATGGCCTTGCTGCTGTCTGCAATGGCGCGGTCATATTTGCCTTTGCTATTGTAAGCAGCGCCACGGTTGCTGTAGGCGTAGACAAACTTTGGATCCAGCTCAATGGCCTTGCTGTTGTCTGCGATGGCATGGTCATAGTCGCCTTTGATAGTGTAATCAAAGGCACGGCTTTGATAAGCAAGGGAAGCTTTTGGAGCCAGCTCAATGGCCTTACTAAAGTCCGCGATGCTGCGGTCGTAGTCCTTTTTGCCTATGTAAGCAAAGCCGCGCTGCTCTAAGGCTAAAGCAGATTTTGGGTCCAGCTCAATGGCCTTGCTGTTGTCTGAGATAGCGCGGTCATAATCCCTTTTGTAATTGTAAGCATTGCCGCGATCGATAAAGGCGGAAACGGATTTGGGGTTCAGCTCAATGAGCCTCCCAAAGTCTGCAATGGCGCGGTCATATTCACCTTTGCTTTCGTATGCATTGCCGCGGTTGTATAAGGCAGCATAAAGCAGCTCGGTGCACGCCGTGATTCTCTGGTCATTTGTTTTGTTGTAATTATAGCAGCCGTCAATATCATGCTGGGGCTGTGCGCTAAACCATAAGGCAACAACAGTACAAATTGCGAGGCATATGATTAGAAAATTCTTTCTCATTATCTTTCTCCTTAAATTCAACAATTTTTATACCGCCTCGCCCAGATAATGGGCCGGTAACGCCGCATCCTTTGCAAATTGAAGTAGCACCTGCATGGCTGACAACGGCAGTGTGCCGGAGGGCTTCTTTTCATCACGTCCCCGTGTATAAACCCATACACTAACCACTTTAAAAGAACCAAACGCCGCCGCCGCAACAGCCATAGCCGACTGCGCCGCGCTGATATCGATAAAGGCAGCTTCTTCGACGCGCGCTCCGGCGACGTAAAAGCCGTTGTCCAGCTCCACAACGATAGACTGCGAAACCTTGCTGATAAAATCGACAGGCTCAAGACCCTTCAGCCAGCTTTCGATTTCTGCCTGCGTCAGAGGCCCTTTGCGCATCAGCTTTTTTTCAATATCCGCTAATGGTACCGCAGCCGATTTTGACGCCTCCTTGGAAACAGGCAATCTGAAAGCGTCCGGCAGAAAAGCTTCGACGGTTGTTGTCGTGGATCGTCCATTGAGTGAAACATAATGAATTTTGGCATCACCCGCCGCGAGCCCGGCGATTTGCTGGCGGCACTTGCCGCAGCAGGTGGCGCAGGCTTCGGCATAGGGGCTTTTATCACCCGGCTTCAAACCCAGCGGCGCACCCATCGCCCACAACTCGACAATCTCCGCCTGCTTGCCAAGACCTGTGATCATCGCGGCGATAGCGCCCTCCTCGCCATGCGTGGAAAGGCGGTGGTCGATATTCTCCACATTGACGCCGGCAAAATAATAATCATCCTCACTACCCGATCGGGCACGGAGGATGACGGAGACGGCAAAGGCTGATTCAGGAATATAGGCAGAGGGTCTCAGCTCCACCAGCCACTTGTGGATATCTGCCTCGGACAGCCGCCCTTTTCTAAAAATATTCACGAATAACAAGCCCTTTGTTTAAGTCTATAAAGCCATACCATACAACGGTTCCTGATTCTTTCCATGGTAATAAAATTATCGGTTTCAGTTTGGCAAGGTTTTTAAATTTCTGCAAAAAAATAATTCGGTTGTCGGCGGAACACCGCGCCCCTATGGTCAAGAGATAGCGAACATCTCAATCTTCTGGCGGGTAAACCTCACATGCGTATTGAACTCTGCGGGCCACTGGGTATCGGAAAAACCACGCTCGCACAGAACCTCTCCAAGCTGACCGGCTGGCAGCTGGTGCGCGAACCGGTCGAGACCCACCCGTTCCTGCGCGCCTTTTACAGTTCCCCCGGCAAATACGCCTTCGAAAAAAACCTGTTTTTCCTGCTCGATTACCTGCATGAGATCAAATCCCGCACCCACGGGAATTTTATTTTCGACCACTCTGCCATCGTCCACCGTGCCTATGCCGCGCTCAATCATATCCAGCCGCATGAAAAACCCGTATTTGCCGCGCTCGACAAAGCCATCGAAGCGCTGGGACCGCCGGATCTGCTGATCAACCTTGTCTGCCCTTCCGATATCATCCTCTCGCGTATCATCAAGCGCGGGCGCGATTTTGAATCGGCGGTCGATGTCAGTTATGTCGCGGCGCTGAATGAAGAGATGCAGCGGCAGGTTAAATATGTGGAACACTACATTCCCGCCGTCCATATCGATGCCGCACGCTATGACTTCGAAAGCTGCCCGCAGGATATCGAGGCCGTGCTGCACATCATCTGCGAACATGTTTCCACGCAGGAAGACCTGCTGCTGCGCAGGACAGCTTAAATGCCTTTACCCCAGATGAAATTCATGCCCACGATTTGCCAGGAAATCACCGACCCCGATGAACTGCAAGCCTGCTTCGCCCTGCGCTGCGATGTATTTGTCAGTGAACAAAACATTCCCGCATCGCTGGAAATGGATGGTCAGGATGCCGTGGCACGGCACTTCGCCCTCAAGGACGCTGGCAAGATCATCGCCACCTGCCGCGTCCGCCGCATGGGCAGCGCCGCCAAAATCGAGCGCATGGCCGTGCAAAAAGACTATCGCCGCAAGGGGATCGGCCAGGAATTGATGAAATATGTTTTGCAGCACCTGACAACCACGGATGGCGTCCAACTGCTGAAACTAAGCTCGCAGGCCGATGCCGTGCCGTTTTACGAACACCTCAACTTCAAACGACGCGGCCCGGAATATATGGATGCCGGGATACCGCATTACGATATGACGCGGGAACTTTAAGTTAACCACGAAATACACGAAAGCGCCGCAGGCATTTTTACCACTGAGACACTGAGAACACTGAGTTCTCTTATGTGGCTCATATCTTTCTCAGTGCCCTCAGTGTCTCAGTGGTAAAAATTTTCTTTTCTGGCTGCACCGCTATTCTTTTTTCGTGTATTTCGTGTGTTTCGTGGTAAATTTTCCTTGCATGATATTGATATTTCTGGCAAATATTCCTAACGATTAAACTTAAGGAACATTGAAATGGCAAAGAACAAGCCCGAAGCCGTAGCCACACCAACTCCCGTCGCCGACAGCAACCTGCTGATCGAGGCGAAGATCGAGAACATGAAGCAGCTGCAGGCGCGCGGCGTGAACCCCTTCCCTTACAAATTCACCGTTACGCACCATGCCGCCGACTTGCAGACCAAATATAAAGACCTCGCCAATGGCGTCGTCACCGAAGACCGCGCCACTGTCGCAGGCCGGGTCATGTCGAACCGCAACAGCGGCATGTTTATCGACCTGCGCGACGGCTCGGGCAAAATCCAGATTTTCTGCCACAAGGACCATCTCTCGGCTGAAAAGCTCGAAGAGATTTCCTACTACGACATCGGCGACATTATCGGCGTCACCGGCCTCGTGCGCCGCACGCCGCGCGGCGAGCTTTCCATCAACGCCGAGCAAACCACCATGCTCACCAAATCCATCCGCCCGCTGCCGGAGAAATATCACGGCATCCATGATGTCGAACTCAAATACCGCAAGCGCTATCTCGACCTGATCATGAGCGAGGAAAGCCGCGAGACGTTCAAGAAGCGCAGCCAGATTATTTCCTTTATGCGGCAATTTCTCATCAACGAAAACTTCATGGAAGTCGAGACGCCCATGCTGCACGTCATCCCCGGCGGCACGACAGCCAAGCCGTTTTTGACGCATCACAATGCGCTAGACATGGCGCTTTATATGCGTATCGCGCCGGAATTATATCTCAAGCGCCTTGTCGTCGGCGGGTTCGAGCGTGTGTTCGAGATTGGCCGGAACTTCCGCAACGAAGGCATCTCCGTCAAGCATAACCCCGAATTCACCGCGCTCGAAGTCTATCAGGCCTATGCCGATTACACCGACATGATGGCGCTGACCGAGCGCCTCGTCGAAGGCGCGGTAAAAGCGACGCACAACGGCGAAACAAAAATCAAATACGGCGACCATGAAATAGAATTCAAAGCCCCCTGGCCGCGCAAGAGCATGCTCGATCTCGTCAAGGAAAAAACCACGCTTGATTTCACCGCTGCCAAAACCGCCGAAGAAGCCATCGCCCTCGCCGCGACCAAGGGCGTGAAGTGCAAGCCAACATTGATCTGGGGCGAAGTTGTCGAGGCCGTCTTCGCCGAGCGCGTGGAAGCGAAACTGATCCAGCCGATTCATGTGATTGATGTGCCGAAGGACGTAATGCCGCTCGCCAAAACCCACCCGAAAGACCCGCGCCTGACGGAAAGCTTCGAGTTCTACATCAACGGCTGGGAAATCGGCCCCGCCTTCTCCGAACTCAACGACCCCTTCGACCAACGCGCGCGTTTTGCACAACAGCTGGCAGTTCGCGAAGCCGGCAACGACGAAGCGCAGTTGCTGGATGATGATTTCGTCGAAGCGCTAGAATACGGCATGCCCCCCGCCGGCGGCCTCGGCATCGGCATCGACCGGCTGATCATGCTGCTGACCAACTCGGCCAGCATCAGAGATGTGATCGCATTCCCGACGTTGAGGCATCATGTGAAGTAGAGTTGTCACTTCTTCAAGGAACTAGATGTGCGCTTTTGTGAGGAAGGGTTTCGACAGTATTAACATAGCAGCGGCCCTTTAAGCATGGCTATAGAAGAACCCGTTTGAGTGGAAAATTTTTTAGGTTTAAAGAAGGTTTCTCTGACATGTTTAGAATTTTTCTAATATTTTTTCTTCTAATGCCTTTTGCATCTTCCGCCAAAACTATTGAAGCACCTAACGACATTTCTGTGTTGAAAGCTAAAGCTGAAAAAGGTGATTTGCAGACACAAGCAGCCCTCTGCAATGGCAACTCAGTTACAAAAGATCTAAAAGCACATTGGTGTCTAATGGCGGCAGAACAGGGAAGCATATGGGCTGCATCTACGCTTGGGGAACTCTATGAGGGCGGTCAAGGTGTGCCACAAGACTTTGTTCAAGCATATATGTGGTACAGCCTTAATCCGGACGCATTCGAAAAGTTAGATGAAATTACTAAAAAAATGACGTCCGATCAAATTCTGAAAGGCAAGCATTTATCAGCTGACTGGCAAGATAGAATAGCTAAGGAGACTGTTAAGGGATATCATGAAAAAAGTGCAGGCTTGCTGTGCATGCGCAATATGTTTATGGATTTTAAATCAATAATAGAAAAATGCCCTGGTAGCATCAATGTTAAGAAGGACTTAGAAAAGGCTTATTTTTGGGAGAGCCTTGCTTCATCAAGTTCGAACATTAAAGATGCTGAGGCTGTGCGTCACACCGCAGGAAAGCAGTTAACCCAAGAACAACGTTTTGTTGTTCAAGGGCGGGTATTAAAATGGTACCCAATCGGACAGGAAGACGGAAAGGCTGAATTTGAAAAGGGTGCGCAGTATAAGGGACAAGACAATGAGGAAGCAGCTAGATGGTTTCTAAAGGCAGCTGAAAAGGGCAATACTGATGCCCAGTATGCTCTTGGAAATCTATATGCAGAGGGTGATAGTGGTATGAGCGATACAGAATTTGTAAAAATATTGAACAGAGCTATCGATAGAATAAACGATTATATCGTTGTTAATAGTTCTAAGCCGGTTACAAAAAAAGAGCTTGAAGACCAAGTTAAAAACTTTGTACTTCCTTATGGCTGTATGGGTAGCCAGAATACTAGAAGTATGATAAATAGTTTTAAGACTCTGCCACCAAAAGACTTTCAAAAGATTTTTGAAGATCCTTTACCTGCATCTGGGCCCCCACAATGGGAGCCATGTTTTTAAACCCTTTAAGAGTAATGATTAAGGAATACAATTTTATAATGTCCATGAACGATGAAATCCACCGCCGGCGCACCTTCGCCATCATCTCCCACCCGGACGCCGGTAAAACGACGTTGACGGAGAAGCTGCTGTTGTTCGGCGGTGCGATCCAGCTGGCGGGGGCGATCAAGGCGAAGGCGGCGGCGCGGCATGCACGGTCGGACTGGATGAAGGTGGAGCAGGAGCGCGGCATTTCGGTCGCCTCCTCGGTCATGACGTTTGAGTATGACGATATCACTTTCAACCTGCTCGATACGCCCGGCCACCAGGACTTCTCGGAAGATACTTACCGCACCCTCACCGCCGTCGATAGCGCGATCATGGTCATCGACCACGCCAAAGGGATCGAGGCGCAGACACGCAAATTGTTCGAAGTGTGTCGTTTGAGAGATTTGCCGATCATCACCTTCATCAACAAGCTCGACCGCGAAGGGCAAGACCCTTTCAACCTGCTCGATGAAGTCGAGAAGACGCTCGCGCTGGATGTGACACCCGCCAGCTGGCCCATCGGTATGGGAAAAGAGTTTCTTGGCTGCTACGATTTGCTGAACGACCAGCTGCTGCTCATGGAACGCACCAAGGGCGAGAAGCTCGGCGAGGCAGAGAAATGTTCTGGCCTCGATGATCCGAAACTCGATGAGCTGCTGCCTGCCCATGCCGTCGCAAAACTGCGCGAAGATGTCGCCATGATCCGCGGCGCCTGCAAGCCGATGGACCGCAAAGCCTATCTTGAAGGGCATCTCTCGCCCGTCTTCTTCGGCTCCGCGCTGAATAACTTCGGCGTGCGCGAGCTGCTGGGTGGCCTCAAGCACTTCGCCCCGCCGCCGCAGCCGCAGCCGGCCGCCGAACGCACCATTGAAACGACCGAAGATAAAGTCACCGGCTTCGTCTTTAAAATTCAGGCCAACATGGACCCGAAGCACCGCGACCGCATCGCCTTCACACGCCTCTGCTCCGGCCATTTCAAGCGCGGCATGAAGCTGACCCATGTGCGCTCCGGCAAGCAGCTCACCATCCACAATCCCCTGCTGTTCTTCGCGCAAGACCGCAACGTCGCCGAAGAAGCTTATGCAGGCGATATCATCGGCATCCCGAACCACGGCAACCTCCGCATCGGCGACACGCTGACCGAGGGGGAAATTATCCACGTCACTGGCATCCCCTCCTACGCGCCGGAACACTTGCAGCGCGTACGGCTTGATGATCCACTCAAAGCAAAACATTTGGGTGAAGCCTTGCTGCAACTGGCGGAAGAAGGCGCGGCGCGGGTTTTCAAGCCGCGCATGGATTCAAGCTGGGTGGTCGGCGTTGTCGGCCCGCTGCAATTTGAAATTCTCGCCGACCGCATCCGCACCGAATATAACCTGCCCGTGCATTTCGAGCAGACTGTCCTTCACACGGCGCGCTGGCTTGAATCAGACAAGCCACAAATGCTGGATGATTTTATCGCCCAGAACCTCTCGAACATCGCCGAAGATCATGACGGCCATCCCGTGTTTCTGGCGCGGAATGCCTGGCATCTCGACAATGCAAATGAAAACTGGCCGCAGATCAGGTTTCTTGCGACCAAGGAACAATCACGCTCGTAGCGTTAAACTGTTTCCTCGCAAGAATACGCCGCATGGCTCTCCTGAATTGCCCGCTGATACTTCTGGGCTTCGCGGCCCTGCGGAAAGTTTCCTGCAGCGAAAACATCTCCCCCAGATTTTTAGCGGCTTCCAACACCTGCCGCGCGCGGCTTAAAGACTGGTCCAGCATGCGCTTCTGCACCAGCAGCACGTTCAGCAGCCGCGCAAGGTCAGGGCGGCGTTCCATCAAACCCTCGCTGATAATGGCAAAGTTTGCGAGCATGGACAGATAGCGTTCGTGGGCGCTCACTGTCTCATCACTTTCAAGCGCACGGCCGATCGCGCCGAGCGGCGCGTTCAACGGATGGTTCATTTCCTTCCATGTATTTTCCGCCGCCTGCATATCCTGCTGCGCCTTCAGCCAGCCGGGGTCGCCGGACGCGGTGGCGATGACTTGCCAAATTTGTTCCGGTGTGAGTTCTGAATAGCTTGTCCTGAGCCCGTCCTGCACACGCGTGACCAGTTCCTGATTCTCGGAAACCCATTGCGCCAGATCGCCCGGCAGCCCCAGCGGAAGCGCCGTTGACGGCATCCCTGTTTCAGAATCGCTGATATCTTCGACTAAAATAGCCACCACGTTGCCCTTGTATTCCCTCATTATCCAACTCCATTATGGAGTTTAATCATTAAGAAAATTATAATTTTTCAGATTGGCGTAATAAAAAGGTATATAAATACCACAAATATTACAGTTATTTTGCGTTTGGCAATAAGTAGCCATTATAATCCGCGCGCGTTAAGTGTATAACTAGGACTTATTTGGTACTATAAAGGTAGGATCATGATTAAGCTGGGAAAACTGACAGATTATGCGATTGCCGTGATGGGGCAGCTTGCGCATGAGGGAATGGAGAGTTCCCACAGTGCGCACCACATTTCCGGCAAGACGAGCATCCCCGAGCCGACGGTGGCGAAGATTTTGAAGCTGCTGTCAGGCGCTAACCTTGTTGCATCCGCGCGCGGAGCGGCGGGTGGTTACAAGTTGGTGAAACCGGCGGCACAGATTTCCATCGGCGAGATCATCACTGCGATGGAGGGGCCGATCACAATCGTCGCCTGTGTCGAAGGCCAGGCCGAAAGCTGCGAAATGTTCGGCACCTGCCCGACAAAGAATAACTGGCACCGCGTGAATGAAGCGATTAAATCCGCGCTGGACGGCGTGAAGCTTACCGAGATGATGACTGCGCCGACACCAAATTATCTTGTAAAGGATATCCATGTCAGTCGCACCTGAAACATTAAAGACCGTCAACGCACTCGACCAGAAATATGTGGCCGGGTTCGTCACTGATATTGAAAGCGATTTCGCGCCGAAGGGCCTGAATGAAGACATCGTGCGCTTTATTTCGGCGAAGAAGGGCGAACCGCAATGGCTGCTGGATTTGCGCCTGAAGGCCTACAGGCACTGGCTGACGATGCCGGAGCCGAAATGGGCGAATGTCTCGTTTCCGGAGATAGATTATCAGGATGCGTTTTATTTTGCCGCACCGAAAACTGCTGCTGCGCCGAAAAGTTTAGATGAGCTCGATCCAAAGCTGCTGGAGACTTACAAGAAACTAGGCATCCCCCTCCGCGAACAGGAGATGCTGAATAATATTGCCGTCGATGCGGTATTTGATAGCGTTTCCGTTGTCACCACCTTCCGAGAGAAACTGCATAAAGCCGGCGTTATTTTCTGCTCGATCTCCGAAGCGGTGCAGAAATATCCGGAACTGGTGCAGAAGTATATGGGCTCTGTTGTGCCCTATACCGATAATAAACATGCCTGCCTGAATGCCGCCGTCTTTACCGATGGCACATTCGTTTTTATTCCGGAAGGCGTGCGCTGCCCGATGGAGCTCTCCACTTACTTCCGCATCAACGAAGCCAAGACCGGCCAGTTCGAACGCACGCTGATTATCGCCGAGAAAGGTTCCTACTGCAGCTATCTCGAGGGCTGCACCGCACCGAAGCGCGACGAGAACCAGTTGCACGCCGCCGTGGTCGAGCTGGTTGCAATGGACGATGCTGAAATAAAATATTCGACTGTGCAGAACTGGTATCCCGGCGATGAGACCGGCAAAGGCGGGATTTACAACTTCGTCACCAAACGCGGCATCTGCAAAGGCAAACGCTCCAAGATTTCATGGACACAGGTCGAAACCGGCTCGGCGATCACCTGGAAATATCCAAGCTGCATATTGCTGGGTGATGACAGCATCGGCGAGTTTTATTCCGTCGCGCTCACGAACAACTACCAGCAAGCCGATACCGGCACGAAGATGATTCATATCGGCAAGAACACCAAATCACGCATTATCTCCAAAGGCATTTCGGCGGGTAAGTCAAACAACACCTATCGCGGGTTGGTACGCATTTCCGGCAAAGCGGAAAACGCGCGGAATTACACACAGTGCGACAGCCTGCTGATCGGGCCCAACTGCGGCGCGCATACCGTGCCCTATATCGAGAACAAGAGCGCCTCGGCAACTATCGAGCATGAAGCATCCACATCTAAAATCGGCGAAGACCAATTATTCTACTGCCGCCAGCGCGGTATCTCGCAAGAGGAAGCGGTGACTTTGATCGTCAACGGTTTCTGCCGCGAAGTGCTGCAGCACATGCCAATGGAATTCGCCGTCGAAGCGCAGAAGCTCGTGGCGATCTCGCTGGAAGGGAGCGTCGGATGAAAGAAGAAGTTTTTTCATTGCCGCTCGGCGACGGACACACCCTCTACGGGCGCATCAACCGTGCTGTGCAACCGACACAGCGCGCCGTTATTCTCTGCCATGGCCTCACCGGTCATATGTATGAGCATCAATATATGCTGGCCCGGACTTATTTCACCGAGCGCGGCTATGACTCAATCCGCTTTAACTTTTACAGCGATGAATCTGATGCGCGGCGCATCGTGGATTGCACGGTGGCCTTGCATGCGAAGGATTTGAAGGTTGTGCTGGAGCATTTTGCATCGCAGTATGAATCGTTATACGTGGCGGGCCACAGCTACGGCGGCTTGGCAAT
>Ga0207102_1114_pt1 | contig 15290 bp, 12 predicted proteins | sample Alteio_BWMinHeat_80_FD_153573 | JGI IMG/M metagenome (GOLD analysis project Ga0207102, IMG submission 153573) | Enriched cells from forest soil in Barre Woods Harvard Forest LTER site, Petersham, Massachusetts, United States -... | ecosystem: Environmental > Terrestrial > Soil > Temperate forest >... | reverse complement strand
TACTTGGATACGCTTTGGAAAACATAAATGAAAAACCATATGATAAAGTTTATTTGCGTCATATTATGATACCGCTTGGTATGGTGAATGGTGTTGAAGTTCCTAAATCATTACAAAAATATTATGCGCAAGGTTATAACCAACAAGATTTACCCGTGCCACCAATACATTCGAAAGCATTTCCAAGTGCTGGTGTAATAAAAGCATCAGCTCTAGACATGCAAAAATTTTTAAAAGCGGCGGTTGGTGTTGAAGGAACGCCAGCACGAGTGTTATATCCAATGCGTTTAACACAATCTATTTTTTTAAAAGGTGGTAATGATTTTCAAGGTTTAGGATGGGATATTCATCCCTTCACTAAAAATAAAACGAGTGCACTTATTAATAACATTTCTGACACGCATCATTTTGGTCCGAGTAAGATTTATGAGATTTATGAGAGGCCTTCTTATGATGGCGATGCTTTAATTGATAAGACAGGTGCGACGAAAGGATTTCGGACTTATATCGCTGTCATCCCAAATCGTAAAATAGGCATTGTCATTCAGGCGAATAAGAATATACCGGATAGTGCGATTGTGAAACCAGCGAGAGAGATATTATTAGGGTTGTAATTGTTCTGTCATCCCGCGGCCGTCATTGCGAGGAATGTAAAACCGCTCACCCTGAGGAGGCGCTCCTGAGCTTGTCGAAGGATTTGCGCCGTCTCGAAGGGTTATATATTTATAAGCATATTAAATATAACCCTTCGAGACGGCGCAAATCCTTCGACAAGCTCAGGAGCGCCTCCTCAGGGTGAGCGGTTTCTTTCGCTGGGATGACACAAAAAAAAGGCCACAAAAGTGGCCTTTTTATATGAATTATTTCTAATTCATAATTTTGCCTTTAACATAAGTACCGGCTGGTTTCAAATTGTTATCTGTCCAAGGACCATTTGAGCAAGTTCCTGTTACCCAGACTGCGCCTGAAAGACTATCATCTGAATAATTCCAGTTTGCCCAACTGATTTTCTTGGTTGCAAATAATGAAAGGTATTGATCAGTCATCGTAAAATTATTAGCGCCATCACCAGTATCGCTTTGTGTACCAAATTCACTGACGAAGATCGGTAATGTATTCGATGCTTTATCAACTTCATTTAAATAAGTCGTGCCATGTGATGCTGCATAGAAGTGGAAAGTGTACATGATATTGGTTGCATTAACTGGTGCATTGATGATTTCTGCCGATGATGAACCATCAGAAACACCGAGTGAACTCCAACCTCGTGTACCGATTAAGATTGGCGTTTTATTATCAATTGCACGAATCACAGGAATCAAGGTTTCAGCATAAGATTTAATGCTGGCCCATGAAACACCGTTAGGTTCGTTAGCAATTTCATACAACAAGTTGTTATTGCCTTTATGTGCATTTGCAATTGCTGTAAAGAATGTTTTTGCGTTAGCAAGATTGACGTTTGGATCACCAGGAGTCAGGATGTGGAAATCAACTATTGCATAAATACCGCGTTTTGTTGCTTCGTCAATCAATGCACTAACTTGATTGGTAAAGCCAGTTGGATCTGTTTCATAACCACCTTCTTGTACATACATTGAAATGCGGATGACGCTTGCTTTCCAAGTATTTGCAAGTGTGTCAAGAGAAGCAGTGGTTAAACATGCTGTTTGAGTGTTACTACCTTGCCAGCCATACCATTGAATACCATGAGTACTCATACCTTTTAACTGGATAGGTACATTGTTTTGATTACAAAGTTGTGTGCCACAGACATGCAATTGCCCATTGATTTGCACAGGTGTACCTGATGGTGCTGCTGTCAATGTAATGGTTTCAGTTGCTCCGTTTGATGCTGTTAATGGTTGAGGATTAAAAGTCATGGAGTAGCCTGTTACCGCATTTGCTGAAACTGTGTAGACCGTACCAGTCGTTAGTAAAATATCTTGTGATCCAGCACCATTTGTTAATGCGATATTTTGCGAAACAGGTGATGTTGAATTATTAGGAGTTAACGTTACTGTTAATTGATTTAAAGTTGAAGGACCACCAGTCACATTAAAATGGACACTGCTTTGTGCGACAGATGTGCAGGTATAACTTAATTGTGCTAGAGGAGGTGTTGTTGAATTTGCAACGACACTTGTCGGTGTAAATGAAGGCGTGCAATTGTAATTATTAAATGAAATAACTGGTGTTGAAAGCTTATAAGTAATGCCATTCGCTAATTGCGAAACAGTCGTCGACATATTCCAATTAGCTGTCGCTTGTGTTGCGCTACCCGTATCAGATCTCGTTAGTGTGACTTGAGGGTTACCGGTATAGCCTGATAGTTGAGTTGGTAAAGCTTGAACTTTAATGGAAACTTGACCATTTGCAACACCTGTTGCATAACCGATATTTGATGTGACTGTTTGATTAGCGGTGACTGAAACGGTTGATGGTGTTGCGCCACCTTTATAAACAGTGCCGCTACTACCAGTGACATTATCAGCAGTGATGTTGTAACTACCAACTTGCAGACCTGATACCGTTTGTGAACTACTCCATGGCAATTGCACGTTGGAGATAGTGGTACCATTTAATAAGATATGTACCATGGCATAAGTTTGTGATACATCACTTGGTTTTGCAGTTGTATTTTTAAGTTGAATGCTGCCAGTTTGTGTACCGCCACCACCACTAATATAAACATTAGCACTCGTGCCAATATGATCATCTGTTGGTGCACCGTAAATAATTTGAAAAACCCCACCATTAGGTAATTTGCTATTTGCCCAAGGATCGGTTGGAAATTGTAAACTGAGTGATGCTAAATAATTACTGCTAGATGGTTGTGAAGTAATTTGTAAATTATTGATGGGATAAGATAACGCATTAAAGACACCCCAAAAAGAAGTATTTAAAGAAGTTTTATTTGCGAATGTAATGGTTGAATTTTGAAAATCAATTGATTGTCCGCATTGATTTTTAAACGTTATGGTGATTTGTTGCCAAGTATTATCACCACTTGAGCTGAAACTTGAAGTGATACAAGTAGTAGGTTGCGGCGCAAGAGGTGATACATTTGCTTTTGCCGCGAACACTGTGAGCGGCAAAAGACATGCAACACCTAATAACGCACGCATAAGACGTCCGTTAAGGATTTTCATGATTGATTCCCTTCAGTTATTTAGTTAAGAATAAAATCCGCTTTTTTCTTAAAAACTAAAATAATAATATCATATTTTTTTTCGTTTTCGCTTTTATCGCGCTAATCTATTGACTAAATGAAAAGTTCTTATTGAAACAATCACTGCACCACTTGCAATCCCAAGTGCGAGTCCTAACCAAATACCAGATTCCGCCATGTTGGTTTTAAAACCAAAATAATATGCAGATGATAAACCAATGAGCCAAAATGAAATAAATGATGCAATCATGGGAAATGTTGTATCTTTCAAACCACGTAACGCACCAAAACCAACAATTCGAAAATTATCAAATATTAATAAGATAGCAGCGAATAAAAATAACTTTGATGCAATCGCAACTAATTCAGCATTTTTAATATCTTGCGTATTAATATCTAAATTTAAAATATATTTTGGTAAGAAAATAAATGCGCCGACGATAAAAATAACGACGATAGAATCTAACATCATTCCAACCATAATCACGAGTGGTATGTTTTCATGATGATGACTACCGATTTCATGTCCAATTCGAACGGTGACGGTTTGCGCCATTGCAAACACAAATGTGATCATGAAACTTAAGTATTGCAATGTAATTTGATGCGCAGCAAGAACAGTTGTACCAAATTCCGCAATCCAAAATGTTGCAACAGTAAAACTACTGACTTCGATGACATGCATACATCCCATTGGAAAACCAACACGAATTAATTCAAATAAAATTAGTGGATGAAATGATTTTAAAGAAGAAAAAACGCCATAAGGTTTAATCGATTTTGCGCGCAAGAAATGAATCGTCATGCCGATTGCAACTACCGTATAAGTTATTGCAAAACCATAACCAATACCTGCAACGCCAAATGCAGGTAAACCAAATTTTCCAAAAATTAAAATATAAATGATAGGAATTTCAATGGGTACAACTAATAAACTAATGCGTAACACTAGACGTGCACGATTAATGCCTGCTAAAAATTGCTCTAAAATAATGAGCCAAACTAATGATGGAATTGTTAGTAATAATGCATGCATATACGCAGTTGCTAATATTTTAACTGATGCAGATTGATTCGTGAGTTGTAAAAATAAAGGCATGGTTGAGAGTATGACAACCATAATCATGCAAACAATCACACCAAGAATAAATGATTGACTCATAATGCGACTGATTGCTTTATAATCTTTTGCACCATAAGCATGCGAGACGAGAACGCTCACTGCATTTAATATGCCAAAAAATAAAACGGATAAACTCATCCAAATTGTTGAAACTAATACGCTCGCTGCGAGCGCTTCATCACCTAAACGTGCAACTAATGCAGTGCCGACAAACCCACTCGATGCATAAATGAGTTGTGAAGCAATTAACGGCAGACTAATTGAGAAATTATTTTTAACTTCTTGTTTAAGAGAATGAGTGATCATGATCAAGTACGCCAAAGAAATGTGAGGAAAATAAAAACAATCAGGTGGTTTGATTAATGGCGATTGCTTGTCATGATGGCATACCTCAAGTGGGGAGGTAGTATTTCATAGTTTAAATGTGTTTGCAAATACTTATAACCGCTCACCCTGAGGAGGCGCGTTTTTTGCGCCGTCTCGAAGGGTTTTATCAATATGCTTATAACCCTTCGAGACGGCGCAAAAAACGCGCCTCCTCAGGGTGAGCGGCTTTCTTTATTTCCGAATAAAAATAAAATAAAACGGCACACAACACGCCGCAATAATAAAACTAACCAACAAAGTTTTAAGATCAAAACTCAAAATCATCCAAAATGCATAAGCGCTTGCTAAAATGGGAATGATATTCATTTTCTTTTTAAATAAGTTTGAAAATCCAATTAATTTTAATTCAGCTAGCGCTGTAAGAAGATAAGTTAGTAATGTTAGAACGCCAGCAAATAAAATAATCGTATTAAATTGGGTCATGAGTTTGGCAGAAATGGTTAAGCATAATAATAAACTAATGATGATTGTTGATAACAATTGGCCTGCAATTGGGACATCATGTTTCGATAATTCAGAAAAACGTTTTGGAAATAAACCATCACGAGCGGCTGCAAATACAATTTGACCTTGCACTAATGTGGATGCATTCAAAGCACCAACACCTGAAATAAATGCACAAAGTGCGATAACGATTGCGGCACTGCCACCAAATAACATGACACCCGCTTCAGCAAATGGAAATTGCGAATGTGCAAGTTGAGCCAATGGAATCATTCCCATAATGACAAAACTACTTAAAATATAAATGATACCGGTTGCAAGCGTGCCAAACACAGTTGCAATATAAATTGGTTTTGCGCCTTCAGTATTTTCAGCAGGAACAGTTGCTGTTTCAAGTCCGATGTAAGCCCAAAAAGTTAAAGTTGCAGCAGCACTAATCGCTTGAAAAGAGGAGCCTTCAGGATGTGTGAGTGGAAAAATATTTTGTAAATTAACATGGCTCACACCAATGACTGTAATTAAAATTAATGGCGTGATTTTAATAATCGTTAACACTAATTGGGTGACACCAGCGGTGTGAATGCCAATCATATTAATCGCTGCAAACGTCCAAACAATGGCAAGTTCAATGATCAAAACGAGATGTGGACTATAAACTGATTGGTTTGCATTTAATATTGGCGTTAAAAATCCTAAATAACCAATTGATGCAACTGCAATACCAGCAATGGATGCCATATTACTGAACCAATAAATATACGCAACAATAAATCCAATAAAACGTCCATAAGCTTCTTTACAAAAAACATATGGTCCACCCGTTTTTGTAAATCGTTTATTTAAATGTGCGAAAGTCAGTGCTAAAAATAAAGCGCCAATCGATGTATAAATCCATGCAATTAATGAAATCGAACCATAGGCTGCGAGAGAAGCTGGCAATAAATAAATACCCGTTCCAATCATGTTACCTAATACAAGTGAAATTAAAATGGGTGTATCTAATGCTTTTTTATTCATGAGATTGAAATTCCACTCCACTCATTCATGAGCTTTTCACAAATTATTTTTTTAATCGCATTAATGTCAGGTGCAAAAAAACGATCTTCCTCATAAAAAGGAACAATGTCACGAATTTTCTGATGGATCATTTCTAATTTGGCAGAAGATTTTAACGGTCTTCTAAAATCAATTCCCTGACAAGCTGCTAATAATTCAATCGCAACAATGAAAGCAGCATTCTCACACATTTCTTGTAATCGACGCGCAGCATAAGTTGCCATACTGACATGATCTTCTTGATTAGCTGATGTTGGAATACTATCAACGCTCACTGATGAGGCAAGCGATTTATTTTCACTGACTAATGCGGCCGCAGTCACTTGTGCAATCATAAATCCTGAATTAAGCCCTGGATTTTTCACGAGAAATGCAGGTAAACCCGTAAAATTTGTATCAATTAACTGTGCTATTCGACGTTCTGATAAAGAACCGATTTCAGCAAGTGCTATCGCTATTTGATCAGCAGCCATGGCAACTGGTTCTGCATGAAAATTTCCGCCAGAGAGAATGTCGTTGGTTTCACTAAAGATGATTGGATTATCAGAGACTGCATTTGCTTCAATCAATAATGTTTCTGCACTCATTAATAATTGTTGTAATGCAGCGCCCATCACTTGTGGTTGACAGCGTAATGAATAAGGATCTTGTACTTTATTACAATCACGATGTGATTCACGAATGCCACTTTGATGGAGTAATTCTCTTAACCATTTCGCGACAGTGATCTGACTTTGATGACCTTTTACTTGCTGAATTCGATCATCAAATGGTGTATCACTTGCTAAAACGGCTTCAATGGATAAGCTACCAGCAACAATAGCCGAAATAAAAATTGATTCAGCTTTAAATAAACTATCGATCGCAAGTGCTGTTGAGACTTGCGTTCCATTTACTAATGCTAATCCTTCTTTTGGTGCTAAAGTAAGTGGTGAGAGCGTAGCTTTTACTAATGCATCTTTCGCTGAAATGATTTTATTTTGAAATCTCGCATAGCCTTCGCCTATCAACACAGAACTTAAATGAGCAAGTGGCGCTAAATCTCCTGAAGCGCCGACGGATCCTTTTTCTGGAATGCATGGATAAATTTTCACATTATAAAGTTTGATGAGTGCTTCAATTGTTTCTAAGCGAACACCTGAATATCCGCGCGCAAGACTATTTATTTTAAGAGCAAGTATGAGGCGCACAAGATCATCAGATAAATATTCTCCTACACCTGTTGCATGTGATAACACTAATTTTTTTTGTAAACTTTCTAAATCTTTTAATTTAATTTTAGTTTCTGCAAGTAAACCAAAACCAGTATTGATGCCATAAACTGTTTTTTCTTCAGATAAAATAGTAGAAATAACTTTCGTTGCGGCATGAATGCCATCATAACAATGATTATTTAAAGTGATCGTTGTGCTATCTAACATTAATAATTTTAAATCTGAAAATGTTAATTCACCTGGCGTTAGAACAAAATTCATATCACGATACCATTGGTAAGTTTAAATGATGTTGTTTCGCGCATTCGATTGCGATGTCGTACCCGGCATCGGCATGACGCATGACACCTGTCGCTGGATCATTGGTGAGAACTCGTTCTAAACGTAATTTTGCTTCATCCGTTCCATCTGCGACAATGACCATTCCCGCATGTTGAGAAAATCCCATACCAACACCGCCGCCATGATGAAAGCTCACCCATGTTGCGCCACTCGCACAATTTAATAAAGCATTTAATAATGGCCAATCAGAAACAGCATCAGAACCATCTAACATTTTTTCTGTTTCACGATTAGGACTTGCAACTGAACCTGAATCAAGATGATCACGACCAATCACAATGGGTGCTTTTAATTCCCCATTTTTTACCATGTCATTAAAAGCGATACCTAAACGCGCGCGATTCCCCAAACCAACCCAACAAATTCGAGCAGGTAAACCTTGAAAAGAAATACGTTCTTTAGCCATGTCTAACCATTGATGTAAATTTTCATCATTAGGAATTAATTTTTTTATTTTTTCATCGGCTCGATAAATATCTTCTGGGTCACCAGATAAAGCAGCAAATCGAAATGGTCCGACACCTCGACAAAACAATGGTCGGATATAAGCAGGCACAAATCCTTTAAAATCAAATGCATTTGTGACGCCCATTTCAAAAGCCATTTGTCGAATATTATTGCCATAATCAAACGTAGGAATGTCTTGATTATGAAATTCAAGCATGGCTTTGACTTGAATGGCCATGGATTTTTTTGCATCTTCAATTATTTTTTTAGGATTGGATGCACGTACTTTTTCAGCATCTTCTAAGCTATAACCAATCGGGAGATAACCATTCAATGGATCATGCGCGCTTGTTTGATCAGTCACTAAATCTGGTCGCACTTGACGTCTCACAATTTCTGGAAACACAACTGCCGCATTACCTAATAAACCAATCGAAATTGGTTTTTTTGCATCAAAACTTTTTTTAATTAATTCTAATGCTTCAGTTAAATCGCGTGCTTCATAATCGAGATAAGCTGTTTCTAATCTTCTTTTAATACGTTTTGGATCACATTCGACTGCTAACATAGAAGCCTGCGCCATCGTTGCTGCAAGCGGTTGCGCGCCACCCATGCCACCTAAACCAGCCGTTAATATCCATTTACCAAGTAAATTGCCTTGATAATGTTGTCGTCCAGCTTCTGCAAATGTTTCATAAGTGCCTTGCACGATGCCTTGAGAACCAATATAAATCCAAGAACCCGCTGTCATTTGTCCATACATCATTAAACCTTGCTGGTCTAATTCATAAAATTTTTCCCATGTCGCCCAATGGGGAACAAGATTGGAATTCGCAATCAATACACGCGGTGCATCACGGTGAGTTTTAAAAACACCAACAGGTTTACCAGATTGAATTAACAATGTTTCATCATCATTTAATGCTGTTAATGCCGAAATAATTTTGTCATAACATTCCCAGTTACGCGCAGCTCGACCAATCCCACCATAAACGACAAGATCACTTGGAATTTCTGCAACATCTGGATCCAGATTATTCATGAGCATGCGAAGTGCCGCTTCTGTTAACCAACTTTTCGCTGTGATTGTTGTGCCATGTGGCGCATGAATTTTTCTATTGGGATCATGTCTATTTTGAGTCATGTCTTTACCTCTTTACAAATTGGTGATGATGTACGATGTCATACATTAAATTCGCAGCTAATTTAGCGGTGCGCGAATCAATATCAAATGGTGGCGAAAGTTCTGCAATATCATAACTAATGACTTTGCCACTAGTTGCCATTTTGCGTAATGCTTTAATCACTTGCCATGGTGCAACGCCAAGCGATTGTGGAGCGCTCACGCCTGGTGCGAAAGCTGATGCAAAGACATCCAAACAAATACTCACATAAATTATTTCATTTTCATTGATGGCTTCATGAATTGTTTCAGCAATTTTTTGTTCGTCATCGATTTCTTCAGCGAGAATAATATGCGTGTGATATTGTCGTGCCGTTTCAAATAAAGATGTTGTGTTGCTACTGTTTTGTATGCCTATGCAATAGTAATCAAAACGACGTTTGAGTGTTTCATTTGCTTTAGCAATTTGTAAAAAAGGCGTTCCGGAAGTTCCCTTGTTACTGCCAAGTAAAGGACGCATATCAAAATGCGCATCGAAGTTAATCATGCCTAATTGTTCTTGGCGGTAAACTTTTTCAATGCCTTGATAATGTCCGTAAGCAAGTTCATGTCCACCACCAAGAATAATTGGTGTGATGTTTGCATTTAATAATAGTGAAACGGCTTCACCTAATGCAACTTGTGCTTCTTCTAAATTTTCATTGTGACAAACAATATCACCGACATCGATGAGTTTAATGTCATCACGATGCAATGGCATGTTTGCTAATACTTTTCGTAAATGGAAAGGCCCAGTTGCAGCACCTTGTCTGCCATGATTGCGACGGATGCCCTCATCACAACAAAAACCTAATAATGCAAATGTTTGCGATGAAAGATTAATGGGAACATTTAAATCGTGCGTAGAGATGACTTGAAAAAAATAATTATCAACTGGTGCATCATGACGACCAGTCCATGCGGTAGCTGTTGGTGGCTGATAATGATTAGACCATGACATAACAAGTTCCTTCTTGTCGCAAAATATACTGTTAAAGCAATTTACGGAATTTAGTAAAGAAAATAAAGATTATTTCCGATTTATGGAAGGAAACCAATACGTTCTGTTTCATTACTTATAATGTGAAGCATATTGATCTAAAAGCGCACGTATAAGTTGCTGATACGGAACATGTTCTTTTTGCGCAACTTCCTTGAAAAAATCAATGCTATCTTGATTTAAAGTAATCGTAATTTTCACGGGCTTTGGTTTAACAAGTAGCTTTTCCGGAGGTGGGAGAAAATCATCAACAATTTTAACTCTTCCAATGGGTTCATGTGACAATTTTTTTTTACGTTTGTGCTTCGTCATATATCTTTTTCCCCTTTCTCCAATAGCCTGCACCTATGATCCTAATAATATTATTGCGCCATGTAAAACGCACTGTCATGATGCGGCCAGTTACTTTTCCAAAACAAAAATACCGTTTTTCACCATGACTATGATCAAGATCTTCTGCAATAATACGGTTATTATCTAAAAAAGCTTGTTGTGCATCATAAAAATCAACTCCGTGTTTTTCAATATTTAACTGATTCTTTTTAGAATCCCATTCAAACTTGGCTTTTTTCATTCCTTAATTACCCACTAATATAGCCATATTTATATATGGCTATATTTTCATATAAATGACAATAATGTCAAGCTATATGAAGGTGGTCGCAAATTGCGACCACTTGTTTTGTTGTCATGACCTGCGAAAGCTGGTATGACAGTCATACTCACTTTGGAAATCATGGAAATGAAAACATTTGATGCGATTTGGATTAACGCGACTTTAGTCACGTGCGCGGACGGTTACGGATTAATAAAAGAAGCAGCGATTGCTGTGAAAGATGGTCGAATTGCTTGGTTAGGTAAAATGTCAGAGTTAGAAAGTTCAGCTATGCAATTAGCAGAAAAAGTTTATGACGTTGAGTCACGATGCATGACACCCGGTTTAATTGATTGTCATACACATTTAATTTATGCAGGCAATCGTGCTCTCGAATTTGAATCGCGTTTAAAAGGAAAAAGTTATGTTGAGATTGCAAAAGAAGGTGGTGGCATTCAATCAACAGTAAAAGCAACGAGAGAAGCATCAACTGAAGAATTATTTTTACAGTCTTATCCGCGCGCGAAAGCTTGTCTTTTAAATGGCACAACCACATTAGAAATTAAATCGGGATATGGACTTAACTTAGAAACAGAAAAGAAAATGTTGTTAGTCGCGAAAAGATTAGAAGAAGAATTACCACTCACCATCAAACGAACATTCCTTGGTGCGCATACGATTCCAATTGAATATAAACAAGATAAAGATGCTTATGTCGATCAAGTTTGCAATGAAATGATACCAGAAATGGCTAAAATAAATTTAGCCGATGCAGTCGATGTTTTTTGTGAAAGCATTGCCTTTAATTACGAACAAACTGAAAGAATATTTCAAACAGCGAAACAATTTGGTTTAGATGTTAAATGTCATGCAGAACAATTATCGTATCTTGGCGCTGCAAAATTAGCATCAACTTGTCATGCATTATCTGTCGATCATCTTGAGTATTTGTCACTGGATGATATTAAAACCTTAAAAGAAAACAATACCGTTGCTGTTTTATTACCAGGCGCATTTTATTTTTTAAAAGAAACTAAAAAACCACCGATTGCGGAATTGATAAATGCACGTGTGCCCATTGCATTAGCGACTGATTGTAATCCAGGTACATCACCGATTTTATCGTTACCATTGATTATGAATATGGCATGTATTTTATTTGGTTTAACGGCAGAACAAGCACTGTTAGGTGTGACGAAACACGCAGCAAAAGCATTAGGATTAGAAAAAACGCATGGAACTTTGGAAGAAAATAAAGTCGCTGATTTTGTCATTTGGAATGTGAAGCATCCTGTTGAAATCAGTTATTACATGGGATATGGTTCTTTGATTAACGGTGTTATAAAAAATGCAGAGGTTGTCATACCAGTGTCATCCCGCGGCGAAGACCGCGGGACCCAGTGACTTTAAATGCAGTGTGAAAGGACGCTGGGTCCCGCGGTCTTCGCCGCGGGATGACACACTTTCGCTGGCATGATAGATGATAATGATAAGGACGAGCATATATGCAAAGAAGTAAATTTACTGATGCGAATATAACCCAAATGATTTCGAAGATGATTGATGCTAAAGAAATCATGTATTTTTTAAAAAAATACAAAAGAAGAATTGGAGAGATGCAAGATATAGAAGAAATAAAAAAATCAATCTGGACAGTGATAGAGAAAAGTTGTCAATCAACTCATCACTACGAACATTCTAACTCTCTATGGAAAAAATATAGGCTATACCAAGCTCGTAATGCTAATGAATTGTTAATGTCAAATTTAATCGAAGCGTTTCAATTACAATTAAAAAAATTTACATTTAAAGATACTTATGAGCTCATTACCAAAAATGGTTATCGAGATATGAAGCTCTTATTAGCGACTGCATTAGCACATACTATTAATGATTGTGATAAGTTTCTTAATCTATTAGATCTACTACAAGGCACTGCATACGACAGTAATTACCATAAAGCATTATGCCAAGCATTTAAGAAGGCTGTGGAAGATGATTGGGGTCGGCCTGGGTTGTATGTGCAGCGTAAACTTGTTTTTTACTCTGCTAAAAATGATAAACAATCTAATATTCATTTCTTCTTCCAAACAACAGATCGAAAAGATATATCCAGGCATATTTTTAATCAATTAGATTTGTTAGAGGAGAAGGAATTGCAAGGATTGACTGTCGGCAGGCGGTAGTCTAGTGTTGTCATGATCTGCGACCCTTCGAGACGGCGCAAAAAGCGCGCCTCCTCAGGGTGAGCGGTTTTTTTCTAATGTCCGCTCACCCTGAGGAGGCGCGCTTTTTGCGCCGTCTCGAAGGGTCGCTGTATGACAGAGGGGAGTTGGATGTCCTTATCCAAAAATGATGATATTCAATTAGCAGATACCATTATCAAACACAAAATAAAATATGCTATTGAAACAATAAATAATAAAGAAACCATTATTCTTGAGATATTAAATCATGATGATTTATCAGTCATTATGTCTAAAGTTAATGAATTAAATCGAAAGAAAGAATCAATCCAACAGATTATTGTTAGCACAGAAGCTTATCAATATACTGATATTGTGATTAAATTAATTGGTAATGAATTTAAAAATATTTCTAAATCGCAATCATTAAATTGTGTCGAAGTGGGTAGCGACGTTCAAATTTCTGAACTGGCTCCTAAACTTTATCACGACTTTAATTTATCTTTAGCCATTCCCAATTTCTTATCTTGTGTCAAAGCGGAATCATTAATTAAATTTCCTGAATTCATTAAAGCACTCACAGTATGCACGCCTGAAGGCAATATAATGAGATTTGATGAAACTCAAATTAGCGATATTCCTCTTGCATCGATTGTATTGTCAATTGAATTAAAATGTACTGAAGCTCACAACATCAAATGCAAGTTGGATGTTATTTCAGTTAATGAATTTCTAAATCAAATTAAAAATGGTTTATTTAACAAACCGAATGTTAGTGTCATGTATGTACCTACCTATTTGGCGAATGAATTGACTAGTCAGGAATATAAAAGTGTTGCAATTTATCATCAAGAAGCTGTTCTTAAAAATACTGAACACGATGTCAATTTATCAAATGACGGTGCAGAAGAAAGAATAAATACGTTATCAAAAATGAATGAATTGTTAGAGCATTATCCGCATCTTATTCCTTATTTTAATCGTTATTTAATTTCTATATTGCATAATCAAACACATGACGCTGAATATCCATCATATCGAATGTATAAAGGGCGCAGTAAAATATTTCATAAAGAAGAATCAAATTATTTATTTCGTGTTAATTCTAATGATGACATTGTATTTGCATTTGAAAATATTGTACGACTCATTGATAAGTATTCTCATGATAATATTTATCCGATTTCTGACGCGATTTACTTATCTTATTTTAATGGCATGTGTGAAATAAGTATGGTGACAGCCCATGACATACTTGGTTATTCCACGTTTAAAAAAGAAATAGATGACTTTTTTATAAGTAGTCGATTGAGAGCGAATGCCATCACTCATATTTTTACAACTGCAGATGATGACTATTTACCAAAAGATCGTTCAGCTAAAATTGCCAGAGAAATGAGTGGGATGATAGATAACACAAATAATGAAGGGAAAATATTGGCTGGTTTTTTAAATAAAATTACACCAGCTTCTGTTAAACCTTATGGATTGTTTTATCCTGCAAATAACTTCGAACTTGCGATGGCGGAACCTGAACGGATATGTGAGGATTGGTGTCGTATGAGTTAAGCAGGCCAGATTTCATCTGGCATGAGGCTTAGTTCCACCTCTTTTGCGTTTTAATATCACTTCCAGAAGTTCTTTTGGTAATACTTCATTTATAGATCGCATTGATTTAATGTCTTTTCTGGTCAAAGTACGGATTTCACCTTTTTTATTTGTTAACGATTTCTTTTTCATAATTTTTTTTCCTCTTACTTTTCCTCATAGGCTGTGCGGATTTTTATGTACAAAAGTATCAAATAATCAATAGGATATGTTAATATATAGGATATGATTTGGCTAGTTATAAAGGATCAAAAATGCACCACATCAGTAGCGACACTGAATATCAAGCATTTATAGCTGAAATTAAACAGCGATATCGTAATGCCCAACTAAAAGCTGTTTCAACTGTTAATGAACAAATGATTGAGTTCTATTGGGACTTGGGTAAACGAATTCTAGCAAAGCAAAAGGCTGCCAAATGGGGAAGCAAATTTTTAGCTCAAATATCTATGGATATCCAAAGGGATTTCCCCGGAACTAAAGGCTTTTCTGTTAGCAACCTTGAAAGAATGAGAAAGTTTGCTCGCCTATACCCTGAATCAATATCCGCACAAGCT
>Ga0207102_1112_pt2 | contig 15370 bp, 6 predicted proteins | sample Alteio_BWMinHeat_80_FD_153573 | JGI IMG/M metagenome (GOLD analysis project Ga0207102, IMG submission 153573) | Enriched cells from forest soil in Barre Woods Harvard Forest LTER site, Petersham, Massachusetts, United States -... | ecosystem: Environmental > Terrestrial > Soil > Temperate forest >... | reverse complement strand
TCTTTAAGAACTCTATTTAATGATTCGTTTATGATGTTTCTTAAAGATTATCAACATTGTCAATCCAGACCCCAATGCTCGTTGTCAATTCAAACATAAATCCAGCTTCTTATCGATATTGGTAACTCGTTACTTAGGTGCTTCAAAAATGCTTCGCATTCGAAGCCTTCGGCTTATTGCGACTTCTGCAATTGTCTCATTCGGGGGTATGATAGTTTTGCCCTAACCCCGCCGTTCCATAAAGTAATCCTTCCCGCGTCTAGGCCGTTTTCTAAAAAATAGCATCGGCACATTGAAAACCATCAAAGCAAAAAGAGCATCCAATAGAGGCATGATCAGTAGGTCAGAGACTAACCATGTCCACGAAAAAATCATTTCTTTGTCAAAAATATTGATGAGTAGTCCTTGTAGAAGAGTGCAAAGAAAAGAGAAGAAGAAGGTCATGATCGGTAATGTGCTCAAGCGGTCTGCAAAAAAATTGCGTGTTTGCCCGTAGAGAAGGATTGTTGTTAGACAATAAGCGAGGGCATTAAGCCCAAGGCGCGTTTGGAAAGATAGCAAATCGAGAATTAATCCGCAAAGCAAGGCGCTCCACAAACAAAAGGTATAAGGTTTTTGGTAAAAGAGAATGATGATAAAAGGAGGGAAAAAAAACAATCGGCATGAGGGAAAGAACATCGATGAGAACAATGTGCAGATCAAAACGAATATAAATAAAAGTGTGTTTTTCGGCACAGAACTCCTTAATAAGCGGCATTAGCATTATGCAACAACGCCCTAATAAGCCCCTTTGGAAGAAATCATGCTGGGGATTGTTTTTGCGATCAGTGTGATATCAAGTAGTATCGAATGGTTGTCTACATATTTTTCATCCATTTGAACGCGATTGGTATAACTCGTATCATTGCGACCTGAAGTTTGCCAGATGCCTGTTAGGCCTGGGCGAATGGATAGGATTTTAGTCGCTTTTCTGCCGTAAAATTTCTCTATTTCTTCTTTTACTACAGGTCTCGGACCCACTACACTTAAATCGCCTTTTAATACGTTCCAAAACTGAGGAAGTTCATCTAGAGATGTTTTACGCAAAAAACTGCCGATGGACGTCACGCGTGGATCATTCTTCAGTTTACGAGACGTTTCCCATTCTTTTTTGAGTTTAGGATTGCTATTCAGAAGCTCTTGGAGGCGACTATCTGCGTCAGCGTGCATGGATCGAAATTTATAGCAGCGAAAGGGTTTGCCTCCCCGCCCAATGCGCTCATGCGAATAGACAGGACTGCCTTTGGAAGAAATACAGATAAATAAAATGATAATCAAAAAAACAGGCAATAATAGAGTCAGCATCAAAAAGCTAAAAAGAAGATCAAAAGTTCTTTTTATAGGAAGATGTTTAATTGAAATATGGGAAATATTTGGCAGCGAAGAAGAGATGGGGTTTGAATAATAAGTGTATAGGTCATTGCTCATAGCGATCTATAAAGCTCCTCAATTAATTTTAAAAACTATCTATTAGAATATTTATATGCCATAAAGCAATCAAAAAAAGCAACAAAAAAAGCAATTAAGGTCTTACCTTGCGTCAAACGTAAGGTGAGTTCACTTGTGTAAAGTTTTAGGGTTATGAAAATAATCGCGTTCTTGATATGATCGTTATACCAATCTCTGACAAAAAACACTTAACGCTTAAGTTTTATGAAAGCCATTGATCATCTATTTCATTTTTTTCTGCGATTCCGTTATCCTGTATCTCTTCCTGGGGATATTGCCAACGCCCTTGGAGTTGATGTCTCTAATTTTCTCACATTTGACGAATTTGTCACACAGTTAACCAGTGCGAATTGCCGTCCCACAAAGTTGACAAAGTTTATGCCAAGGGCTCGAGTTGAGAAGGCCTTTTGCGGAGCTTTACGCAAAGAACATTTTAAAGAAAAGACGATATTTTCGTACTACTTTAGTGAAGGGTGGATGGAGTTTGTGTTGTTATTTGATGAACAATCCCGCTTGCGCCGCATCTATATTCAGCACAAATTGATTGAGAAGGAAGAGGGCGTGGAAATCCCCCTAAATAGGGATCCGGAAATCTAAGAGAAGAGTCTTGCCCGTGCCCATGCCCGTGCCTGATTTACCGCCAGAAATAACGTTAATCGGGCACGGGTTATATTTTGCGGTGCACGAGTACGTCTGCCAGGCTGATCAGTAGTGCAGGATCAACAGATAGGGCGCTTAATTGTTCGCAAGCGGACTGAAAAAGCGTTTGTGCTGCGACTTGTGACTCTTCCAGGCCTAATAGGGTGACGTACGTGACCTTATGGTTCGTTAAATCGGAGGGAACGAGGCGTCCATGTTTTTCCTTGCTGGCGGTCACATCCAAGATGTCATCGACAATTTGAAAGGCCAATCCAATCTCTTCTCCAAAACGCCTTAAGATCTGCATTTCCAATTCTGTTGCATTGGAGAGAATTCCCCCAAATTCTATAGAGGCGGTAATCATCGCCCCTGTTTTGCAACGATGAATTAAGCGCAATCTTTCTAAATCAATCTGTTTTCCCTCAGACTGAATGTCCAGCACCTGCCCCGCAATCATTCCATTCCCACCGGCATGCTTACTTAACGTTTTGATCAGTTGCAGGCGTTGATCCGTTGTTAGCTCAGTATCGTTAGCAATTAGGTCAAACGCATGTGTCAGTAAAAAATCACCTGTTAAGACGGCATGTCCCTCCGGATAGACTTTATGCAGCGTTAACTTGCCACGTCGGAAATCATCATTATCCATGCAGGGGAGGTCGTCATGGATTAAAGAATAGGTATGAATCAGCTCTAATGCGCAAGCAGCCGTAAGCGCTGTGTCGATATCTCCGCCTAACGTTTCGGTTGTTGCTAAGGCGAGGATTGGACGTAACCGTTTGCCACCGCCCATAAGGGAATAGCGCGCTGCGCTAAATAAAGTGTGATAAGGAACCTCTTTTTCCGGAATTAAGCGGGTGAGGTGCTCTTCGATCAGTTGACTACGTGATTTCAAATAGGTGTCGATATGCAGCATGGTTTTCATAAAGCCGCGCTTCCTTGATTAGTTTTGATTTAGAGAGAATTCAGTTTCATTGATTTCAGAATCGATTGTGGACGTTATATGGGCCTGAGTCGCAAATACCACCGGTTGACCAATGCTAATATAATCGAATCCTTTCTTACCCATTTCTAATGAATGATATTGATTGCGGCTATCAAAAAAAGCAATCCCTTTCATCTTAGAGAGCAGTAGAGGAAAATTCAAAAAGCGAAATTGCTTCCATTCGGTCATTAGGACTAAGGCGTCCGCTCCAGTAGCCGTTTCCGTTTCATCTGCACACCATGTGATGTGTGCATAGAGTGAAAGCTGTTTCTTTGCGTTATCCATTGCCACGGGATCATAAAGGCGTAGATAGGCGCCTTGCTGCAGGAGTTGTTCGATTGTAACTAAAGAGGCCGATTCCCGTAGATCATCTGTATCCGGTTTAAAAGAGAGGCCTAAAACCCCAATTGTTTTTCCTTTGAGACCACCTTTGGTATCAAAATAAGAGGCAATTTTTTTAGCCATCAACTGTTTTTGTTTATGGTTAACGACCTCTACAGCATGAATTAAGGGCATGTCATAGCCAAATGACTGGGCTTGACCTCTAAGAGCTCTAAGATCCTTTGGAAAACAGGATCCGCCGAATCCAGGTCCGGCATAGAGAAAACTGTAACCAATGCGCTTATCAGAGCCTATTCCACAGCGTACTTTATTGATGTCGGCACCATTTAATTCGCATAGTCCGGCCAATTCATTCATAAAGGAAATACGTGTGGCGAGCATTGCATTAGCTGCATATTTGGTTAGTTCGGCTGAGGCAACATCCATAATCATCAGACGTTCGTGGCTAAGCATGAAGGGAGAGTAGATTTCCCTCATCAGCTGTGCCACTGTCGGATTATCCGTACCGATAATGACGCGATCGGGTTTCATAAAGTCTTGAATCGCATTTCCTTCTTTCAGGAACTCCGGATTAGAAACCACGTCAAAGTCGATGTTCACACCCCGTTTATCGAGTGTTTCCTGAATAAGCGTCGTGACAAGTTGTGCCGTTCCTACAGGGACAGTGGATTTGTTGACGATAACGCGGTATTCCTGCATTTCCTGCGCAATGGAAATCGCCACGTTTCTAATGTAATGTAAATTGGCATGCCCATCTGCACCAATAGGGGTATCCACAGCGATAAAACAGACTAGTGAGGAGGCAATAGCAGAAGGATAGTCGGTAGTGAAGTGCAGGCGATTTGCATTGACATTACGCTTAACCATTTCTTCGAGGCTAGGTTCGTAGATTGGAATCTGATTTTGCTTTAGCGTCTTGATTTTTTCTTCATTGATGTCCAAGCAAATGACGTTGTGCCCCATTTCTGCAAGGCAAGTCCCTGTGACCAACCCTACATATCCTGTGCCAATCACTAAGATATTCATGAAATTCCTTTGTTTGCGTAAAATGATTTTTATATTCTAAAATCCTCAATATGAACGAGTATAAATAGAAAGACTCAGTCTGGCAAGGTTTTTTTATTTGTAGCGAGATTACCTTAACTTATTTAGCTATTGGTTTAATTTCGTCCGGCCTTCTGTCGCCGCATTCGCGGCTAGTTCTTGTTTGAATTCAACCCCAGGTTTACACCTGGGGCTATATGCTGTTGCCGCATTCGCGGCTTTAATAGTTAATCAATTCCTACTTTTTATGCTAATCAAACCGCGATAGCGGTGATAGCATATAGCCCCAGGTGTAAACCTGGGGTTGAATTCAAACAAGAACTAGCCGCGAACGCGGCAACAGCATATAGCCCCAGGTGTAAACCTGGGGTTGAATTCAAACAAGAACTAGCCGCGAATGCGGCAACAGCATATAGCCCCAGGTGTAAACCTGGGGTTGAATTCAAACAAGAACTAGCCGCGAATGCGGCGACAGAAGGTCGGACGAAATTAAACCAATAGCCACTTATTTAACTCACCTTACGCACTGAGAATAGTGTAACTAGAAAATAGAATAAAACTATTGAAGGGAACGCAATGACCTAGAAGCTTCATCTGGGAAAATAGCTCTATTTAACGCTCCGTGCGTGAGGTAAGTTAACTAGTTTTGCTAGAGGCCTGTTCTTCCTTAGCAGCCAGCTCTACCCAGGATCCTCGGATACTGTTCATCCTTTGGATACTTGAACGCAATTGCTGATAGTGATTAAGCATGTCTGGCTTGTCACAAGTTGAAATTAATTTGTCGATGTATGAAATGCCAATATCAAAATGGCCTAGTCGAGCATGTGCTATACCTAATCGCTGTAATACAGAAGGGTCATCAAAGGTATCAATCTGATAGATGCTTTCGTAATATTGAATGACTTTGCCCCAATTCTCTAAGCTAAAGTGGCAAAAGGCTAGAGTACGCACGAGCACTTTGTCATTGAGATCTCCTTTTTCTAAATAGGAAAGCGCTGTTTGAAAGTCGTGAGCATTAGAGGCCATCAAACATATTGCTAATGCACAAATGAGTTCATTAGACTCAGGATTTAGTTTATACATCTGGGTTAGAATCTCGGCACCGTATTCAAAAACTGGATTAGAGGTCACTCCCTTATAAATCGGATTAGAGGCCACTATCTTATAACAAGAGCCTAAAAGAGAATAGGCATTTGCCAAGCTCTCCTCTACGAGAGAGATTAATTTGGAGAGAGGTTGTGGTTCTTTTTTTAGATAAAAGCGTGCGGCTTCAAAATCTTGAACAGCACGTTGTAAGGATGTAATACCGTGCGCATAATTTTTATGATTAGAAGCTTCCTGACCCTCTCTTAACAAGGACTTGCCCGATTGCATGAGCGAACTCACATCGAGCTTTGATCCCGCAGTTATTTCTGAGGAAATGTTAGCAGAGCTGGCCGCCCCTGCCGAAACAGAAGCGCTAGCTTCCGCTACCAAAGCAGCGGTCTCTTGGGGACCCAACGCATTTAGGTTAGCGGTCTCTAATCCTTTTACGAACTTAATTAGAAGCCTTAAGCATGTCGGATCGTCTGAAACTTTATGTTTAAGGCTGATGTCTATGGTCTCTTTAAGTGTTTGAATTAGGTTTTTTTCGTTATTCGATTTTGCCCCTATCCAAGCCACTGTGGATTGTAAGTTTTTTAGCATGATGTACGAGATGGACAATGGAAACGTCTTAAATCTTGGGATTAAGGCGCTATTTTTGGGGTCCTTTATAAAGCGATGTAGACCGATAAGTGCCGCATGCAGTCGATTAAAAATACTAAATATTAGTTGAAGGTGATCGGGTATCTCAGGGTCAAAAGGTATCATATATAGGTCATGAATATAGTTCATTGCTTCCTCAAATTCTTTTGGAGGTCCTTCCGGGGTCCCTTCCAAAGAAGCTCTTTCATACGCCTGTGAGATGTTTAAAGAGATCTTTTGGGTCATCAAAACAATGCCCTTCATCAAGTCTATGTTTAATAAGATAGGCGTGTCACCCATTTGTTGTGAACCGGAAGCTGATGAGCTGGATGCCTTAACACTGGGTTCTTGGGCTCCAGGATTTGGATTCAGGGTGCGTCCTTTTTCCAAAAAATAGAGCGCGATATCATCATTCCCTAATCGATAATGTACTAGAGCTAGTTGTAGAGAAATGGATGCATCGATAAGGTCTTTCTTTTCAAATTTAATGAGATCGCTGAGTCCAAATGTGGGACGATTAAAGTAGGGCTCATATACCATAAGGAACTCATCTGAACAATAGAACTGTTCCCTAAAGACACCAACGTAATGAATCCCTTCAAGGAATGCTTCGACACTGTTTATGGCATAAAAAGTCTTTCCGGCATAATCATAAGCCTGAACGACTAAGTTTGAAATACTATCGAACTGTTTTTGAAGAGATACTTTATCGCGGTCAGGTTGATCGGGTTGACCTAGAAGAGTCGATATTGCTTGGCGTATACTTTCATAAATTTTGATAGTGATGATAAATTGGTTTTTTGCTTCTACGTACTTTTTCTCTTTAAAGTTCCTCTTGCCCCCATTTAAATGTGTCTGACCAGCTTGTATGGTCAAATCTATATTATTAGAATTTGCTTGCATTTCTCTCATAAGCCATTCAACAGCCCTTTTTACATGAGAATCAAAATTTCTATCGAAAGGATACGATGGTTCCGACGGAATACGCTGAAATACTTGAGTGGCCTCAATATCGTTGGAAATGGCAAGTAGTAAGAGCGCATCGTGAACCACTTGTGGTAATGTGTTACTCTCTTTTGACTGCTTTAACCATAACTGGGTTCTTTTTTTATTGCTTAAGAGTTGTTCAAGAATTAAAGCGGGATATTGACTCCAACATAGATAACGGGCCTTATCAGGATCTTTAAAAAATTGGATTAGGTGTCTTAAAGCGGAGTAAGTGATGGTATAGTCATTTATAAACATAGAGGAGTTGTTTCCTTGAGAGAAGGATTGTAACCCTTTAAGCTCCTCCATGGCGCAATCCAAATCGTTTTTATCCTTTCTTTCAAGAAAAGATTCCGCAGCGGTTTGGAATGCAATGAGTCTAGAAGAAAATTGCTGTGATTCGGAAATCGTTTGCATCGTTCTTACACTTGCCAGTAATTCACGACACTCAACCGGATGCTGAAGGGACATCCTATAAAGTGCAGCATAGCAGCGTTTGAAGTTTTCAATGCCAAGCCAGCCTTGTCGAATGGCGTTTTTAAATAAAAAGAGAGCTTTTTTAAAATAATCCTTTGAGTGCAGTAGTATGGAAATATGGAGTGTGATTAATTCTGAATAGGGGCTTTGCTTTATATCAGCCTCTAGGCTGAGAGCTGGAGTCCCGACAGTGGGAAATGTGTCGCCTGAGTATACAGAACTAGATGCTGCGGCGTTTGGGGGTCGTTTGGGAGATGATTCCTTATTCGATATTCCGCCTTTAAGAGCTAATTGTAGGGATTCTTCATGATCGACCAATACCGTATGGAGTTGTGCAACTAGTGCAGGAGTCATTTTAAAAGGTAATTTAAAATAAAAGTTCAAGCAAGTTTGCAGTTCCGGATAGGAGCCATTTGTTGATTGTAAGCTCTCTAATTGATTTGTTAGTATAGGAAGAAGTTCTTTAATCGCATCCATCAGTGTATAGGCATCCGGAAAATCCAGATATTTTTTGCATAGTTTATGGAGAGAAGGAAATTGTCCTAATAGAGGCTCTGTGCATATTTCAGTTAGGATTTTTTGTGTGATTTCATGATCGTGGATTTCCTTGATCAAATAACTGACGCCTTCAAGTAAGGCTGTTTCAACATCAACCCCTTCGCTATTGTGTGGATCATGTGAAGCTGCGGCAGCAGCTGCACTCACTGTTAATGATGAAGAGGAAGGAGAGGGAGCAGAACCAGCTGTAATGCAAGCGCTAAATGTTTTAAAGAACGGAAGAAAGCGCTGCCAATCTAAAAGTTGCAATTCTGCTCGTATAGTGAAATAAAAAGAGGGGGACATCTGCTCAATAAACATGGAATCAAAAACGGGTTCCCCTTTTTGAGTTACTAATGCGAAGCTATTGAATAAGTGCGAATAGCAATCTGAGGCTTCACTCTGGGGCTGTTTAAGGACATTGGAAATAAATTGTTGGATAATCGCTTTTATACCAGCATTTAATGAGAAGTTATCCTCTTTTTTTAGAGATAAACATTTTTTCCACAAGACATCTAAGGTGGTGAAAAAAAATAAAGGTTCGGAGAGTTTATTTAGGCATTGGTTACTGGACTCTTTTTGTGGTGCGCTCATTTTTTTATGAGAAAAAAGCAAAGAATCAATGATTTTTTGTGTGTCATCGATCCGAGATATGCTAGGAGAAGGCGGATCCTCTTCTTCCCCTTCAACAGCCCTCTCTAGCTTTTCAAGCAAATAGGCCAATAACTGTTCTAGATGGAGAAAATTGTTGAGGCTTTCGTAAGAAAGTAATCTCATGGCTTCAATGTACAATGCAACACATAAGAGAGAGTTATTTTCAGCAATTAAATGCGTCGCATTTTCTGCGATTTGTCTTCCCAGTATGTTTTGGAGCTCTTTGGGTAAATTGCCTATTTTTTTGAGAAGTTTAATCATCTTATTTGTCTTTTCGGCACGGACCAATGGATCCATTCCGTCATTGCCTAACTCGTCGATCAATCCATAAACTTCTTGCCTGTTGGACGGGATGGAACTGGCAGCTGCTGCAGCTGGAGCCTGTTCAATCATCACTGGGGAAATGCGTGCTTTCGGTTCAATCACTGATGGAGGCGTCGGTTGAGGAAAAAAATAGAGTAAGCGCTGAAAACGAGGCCGAAGGATTGGGCACGAAGTCTTGTATAATTTCTCTATAGAAAAGTTATAAGAGGCTTCAGGTTTTGGGGTGAATAAATGAAATCTCTTCTTTTCACCTATGACAATTAAATTAAATTCTTTTTTATCCAATTCAACGACTGGCGCATCCTCTTCCTTTAACAAATGATTTTGGTATAAAAGATAGAGACGGCATTTCCTAAAAAAGGCATCTGTTTTTTCCATATTTCCTCTAAAACCAGATGCTGCACACCCTAACTGCAGAGAAAGAAGAGCCGCAATATCATATAGGATCCCTTCTTTTTGTTGGGATAGACTCAATGCCTGTTCTTCTGCGGTCATGGACATATTTTTTTTAGAAAGTTGTGGAATATAGGCGCGGCGCACCACTTCTGCATAGGTGAGTAGATAAATGATTCGGCCTGTTTGGTCCTTCGGTTCAAAATGGCGATTTAGGTAACGCAATAATTTATTTTGTAAGAGATTAAAATCTTCTGATTCATATTGATCGTATAGGCCCAGGCAAAACCCTTTTTCATCCTCTAAACTTTTTGGTACCACTCCTTTAACTAACAAAGAGACATAAGAACGTAGCCCTTCAACGATCTCTTTGGGGGTTTTAGAGCGGGATCGACGTGTCTCTAAATCGCTTAAGCACTCCTCTATAGCGTAATCATCGACAGTTTTTAGCATAGGGGGCGTCGAGCGATCGTCGTTGGTATGACAGGACTGTTTAATGATCGGGAGAATCTCAATGCGTAAGGCGTTGTAGGTGCATGTGCACGCATGTGGAGAAGATAAAGTGAACTGGATGTCGAGATCTTTTGGCTCTGCTGGAATGGTGATGATAACAAACTGTTTTGGGACAAGCTTACAGCTTTTAAAGCGAATATTGTTTTTCCTTGCCCAAGCGTTCAAATCCTGTTTTAATTGATCTAATTCAATTGAATCATCAATTTTCACGTCGATATCAATATCCGAATAATGGATGCGTTCTCCCATCAGAACAAAATTGGTCGCGCCGCCTTTTAAAGTGAGAGAATCTGGGTATCTGAGACCTAAAAGATCATTTGTAAAGACGTCTATGAAATCCCTAAGGGCGCTTGTTTGATGTCCTACTGTTGTTTTCGTCTCTAGCAGGCTTGTTAAGCGTTTTGTTTCCTCTGTTTCTAAAATCCTTTGATTTGAAGCAGTGCTCACAGCACTCGCAGCAGAGGTAGCATCAAGTCTTGCTGGTTGAAGCATCTGTGGTGAAGCAGAAGCGGCGGCGGCAGAGCTAGAAGAATGCATGCCAGGTAAATGAATACTCGATAATGTTGGTTGCATAGAAACACAAGGTTATTAATTGAAAACTTTAATTATGATAGATTGTTAATTAATTAAAATCAACCTATTAATTACGTGTTTATGGTTGAAGGTTCATTTTGGAAAATTTATTGATGGAAGTATAAAAATAGTGATGTTACAAATTTGAGAGTCGAATTTAAACGCAGAGGACACAGAGGGCGCAGAGGTGGGGACGGACTCTGTTTGCCATAATTGCCCGATAAAAATTAAACGCAAAGGTGCAAAGATGGGGTCTGGATTGACAATGTTGACAATCTTTAAGAAACATCACAAACGAATAAATAAATAGAGTTCTTAAAGATTGTCAACATTGTCGGTCCTGACCCCTCAACTAATATCAATCACAACAGGTGCTAAACGACTATTTTTATTGAAGTTTGTGAAGATCCTAAAAGCTTCTTCACAGAGGGGTCAGGACCGACAATGTTGACAATCTTTAAGAAATCTGTTTTTTCATTCGTTTGTGATGTTTCTTAAAGATTGTCAACATTGTCAATCCAGACCCCAATGCTCGTTGTCAATTCAAACCTCAATCCAGCTTCTTGTCGATATTGGTAATCTGTTACTCGGGTGCTCCAAAAATGCTGCGCATTCGAAGCCTTCGGCTTATTGCACCTTTGCGTTTAATTTTTATCAGAAGATTGTGGCAACCATAGTCTGCCCTCTCTCTGCGCCCTCTGTGTCCTCTGCGTTTAAATTTAATCTCAAAATTTTTGCAATCCTAACTTCTTTTAACGTCTAGGGGGTTGCGGAAGCTCCGGCTTCTTTGGCTCCAGCCGCTTTGGCGGCGTGATTAGCCTTCAGCTTTTGGATCTCTGAAAGTATTCTTTGAAACTCCTTATTATTATTATTAACAGAATCGTTGTTGAGTGAAAGGGCATTGAGTGAAATAGCTGTGTTCGCACATAGGATAGCCTGGTCAAAATTGCCTAATTTAGCATGGGCGTTGCTTAAGAACATCAATATAGGAAGAGTCGGGGGGTTAATCTGATACAGCATGTCGCAGTAGCGAATGGTTTCGTTCCAATGTTGTAACGCGTGGTGAGAATAGGCAAGAAGATATAACACTGCCTCGTCTTTTAAATTCCCTCCTTTTTCTAAATAGACAATAGCGTTTGCATAATCGGGAGGGTTGGAGTAAGATAAGCACTTCGCTAATGCACAAATCAGTTCACTAGAGTTGGGATTTACTTTATACATTTGGGTTAGGAAAATGGCTCCGCGTTGAAACGTTTGATTGGAGTTCATTCCCTGATAATTATAGTTTAATGTTGTGTAGATCATTTTCAAGTGCTTTTTTAGAGAAGAAATTGATTGGGAGACCTTGCAATCCTGTTTTGGAGTGAGGTGTGCCTGATCTTTTTTTTCCATTATTTCACGCATGTATTCAATATTTCGTGCGGCTTTTTCTAGAAGTGCAATACTTTGTGCATACTGGCCGCGTTGGGAGGCTTCTAAACCTAACATTATATCGGAGTCTACTGATGACATTTGCGTAAAGATGCCGCCAGCCCCGACCTGTGCCAGTAATTGAAGATCTGGTTGTGCTATTGCTAAAGCTGACGGACTTGCAGCAGCAGCTGTTGCTGAAGCAGAGAGGAGCTCTTGTGGGTAGAATGTGCTTATATTAGCATGAGCGGCCGTCAATCCCTTTACAAAATTAATTAAGGTCTTTAAGCATGCCGGATCGTCTGAAGCCTTGTGTTTGAGACTGATTTCTATGGTCTTTCTAAGCGTTTGAATCAGGATTTCTTTGTTTCCGAAAGCTGCCTCCAACCAAACCCTGACGAATTTTTGGTCTGTGATCATAAGGGTAGCGATCGCTAACGGAAATTTCTTAAAGTTTGGGGCTAGGGCGCTTTCTATCTTAGAAAGCGCTGATGAAGATATCTTAGAGCTTGTGTTTAAAGTGCTCTCATCTATAAGACTATGGCCCTCTATAAAGGCATGTAGGTTTCTAAGTGTCGCATGCATGCGACTAAAAATAGGAAGTATTAAGTGAACCTCGTCGGGATTATTAAGATTAAAAGGAATGGCATATAATTTTTTGAGGTAGCCTATTGCTTTCTCAAATCCTTCCTGAGCTTCTTTCTGAGTTTTTTCTTGAGATGCATTTCGATATGCCTGTTGGAGGATTGAAGCAATCTTATTGGTTGTAAGAATAATTTCTTTCATCAATTCTATACTTAATTGGGTTGGTTCTTGACTCATTGCCGCTGAACTAGAAGCTGGTGAGCTAGGCGCTTTTACGCTGGATTCTTGGGTGTCAGCACGTGGATTCACGGCATGCCCTCTTTCCACAAAGTGTAGTGCGGTGTCAAAATTCCCTAGTTGATAATGCGCTATGGCTAATCGTATCGCAACGGATGCCTCGATAGAATGCGCTTGATGCGCATTTGGGTCGCCGTATCCAGGCGAGGGATCACAAAAGTAGGGTTCAAATGCCGTACGGAACTCAATTGTATTAGTGTAGCTTTGTTTAAATTGAACAGCGTACTGAATCCCATTAATGAGGTCTTCGACGGTGTTTGATGCGTAAAAAAATTGTCTGGCATAAATGTAAGCCTGAGCTAATGATGTTGAGATTTTATTGAGTTGATATTGAAGAACACCCTGTGGTTGATGTGCGTGGCTTTGCATGACAACATTTTTTTTGCGAGTAGCTTCATAACTGTTTATGGACTCGATAAATTGGTCTTTTGCTTCTGTGTATCTTTTCTCTGCGAGGGCTCTAATGCCTCCATTCAGAAGCGTCTGCCCATGTTGGATGGCCAAATTCATATTGCTAAGATTCGCGTGTTTTTCACTAGCAAGCCATTCAAGAGCGCATTTTACATGGGATTCAACATCTAAATCGACAGGACGCGGTACTTTCATCAAAATGCGTTGCATCAGTTGAATGGCCTCAGCATCGTTAGAAATGGCTAGCAATAGAAGAGCATCGTTAACCACCTGCTGAAAAGCGACATTCACCTTAAAAAGCTTTATCCATGATTGGGTGCTCTTTTTATCGATTAACCATTGGTCGAGGATTAAGGCGGGATATTCATTCCAGCGTAGATAGAAGGATTCATTAGGGTCTTTAAAAAATCGGATTAGGCGCCTTAAGGCATTGAAAGTGGAGGTACAGCCGCTTTCAATTATAAAAGAGTTGTTCTCCTGATAGAAAGGCTGTAGAGCTTTGAGCTCATCGATTGCACGATCTAAATCGTGTTTTTCTTTTCTTGAAAAAAAAGCTTCTATGGTCGTTAGGAATCTAATGAGTATAGAAGAGAACTGCTGTCGATCAGAAAACTTTATTCGCGCTAGTGAGTCGCGCCATTCCACTGACTTACGGAGAGACCTTGCATAAAGTGAAGTGTAGCAGACTGTAAAGTCTTCAATATTATTAAGCCACTCTTGTCGAATAGCCTTTTTAAATAAAAAGAGAGCTGTTTCAAAATAATCATCTGAATGCATTAATATAGAAATGTGGAGTGCAATTAATTCTGAATAAGCGTTTTGTATCTGTGTACGAGCTGGGGCCTCAGCACTGATGTGTGTGGCGCTTGAGGATGCTGAACTAGATGCTGCGGCACTTGTGAATGCAGCTTTTTGTAATCGTTTGGCGGATGCTATCTTATTAGATTTTTCACATTTGAGAACCAGTTGTAGAGAGTCTTCATGATCGCTCAGTACTGTATGAAGCTGCTCAATTAACGCAGGAGTCATTTCAAAAGGTGGTTGAAAATAATGATTTAGACAAGCTCGCAGTGCTGAATAGGAGCCATTCGTTTCTTGTAGTATCCCTAAGCACTCATTCAATGCAGGATGAAGTCCTTTAATTGCATCTATAAGTGTGTATGCATCCGGGAAATCTAAATATTTTTTGCACAGTTTGTGGAGAGAAGGGAACTGTCTTAATAGGGGCTCCGTGCATATTTCAGTTAGAATACCCTGTAGGATTTCCTGATCATGGATTTCTTTGATCAAATAACTGATACCTTCAAGTAATGTGGTTTCAATAGTAATCTCTTCGCTATTGTGTTGAGCTTGTGAAGCCACCGCACTCATCATTAACGATGATGATGAGGCAGAACCATCTGTGATACGGGCACTAAATGCTTTAAAGAATGGGAGAAAGCGTTGCCAACCTAAAAGCTGCAGTTCTGCTCGTATACTGAGATAAAAAGAAGAGGACATCTGCTCAATAAATACGGAATCAAAAGTCGGTTCCCCTCTTTGAGTCACTAATGAAAAGCTACTGAATAAGTGGGAATAGCAAGCTAAAACTTCACTTTGAGACTGTTTAAGAGTGCTGAAAATAAATTGTTTGATGATCGCTTTTATACCAGCTTCTAGTGAGAAGTTGTCCTCTTTTTTAAGAGACAAACATTTTTTCCATAAGATATCTAAGGTGGTAGGAAATAATAGAGGTTTAGAAAGTCTGTTTAGGCATTGGTTACAGCACTCTTTTTGTGATGCACTCATTTTTTTATAAGAAAAAAGCAAGAATTCAATGGTTGTTTGTATGTCATCGAGTCGAGACATGCTAGGAGAAGGCAGATCCTCTTCATCCCCCTCAACGGTCTTTTCTAGCTTTTCAAGCAAATAGCCCAATAACTGTTCTAGATGGAGGAAATTGTTGAGGTTTTCGTAGGAAAGTAATCTCATAGCTTCGATGTATAACTC
>Ga0207102_1113_pt1 | contig 15399 bp, 15 predicted proteins | sample Alteio_BWMinHeat_80_FD_153573 | JGI IMG/M metagenome (GOLD analysis project Ga0207102, IMG submission 153573) | Enriched cells from forest soil in Barre Woods Harvard Forest LTER site, Petersham, Massachusetts, United States -... | ecosystem: Environmental > Terrestrial > Soil > Temperate forest >... | reverse complement strand
CAGTGAGCAAAATCACACCATGCGGAAAGTTATTGTCCTTGCCAAGCCATTCGACCAATTCAGTGAAGGAACGGGCCATCTGGGTTAGCCGGGTCGTCCCTTCAAACACCTGGGCGCCCCGACGCTCGATGACTAGGTTGATCGCGACCTGGTCCAGCGCCGGCATGGCATCAACAAGGGTGATGACCGGCCCCAGAGCGCACGAGCGATCGTAAACCTTGGCCTGCGGGAGATAGAGTGGATTCTCGCCTTCGATGTCGCGGGCACTCATATCGTTGCCGATGGTGTAGCCGACGATCTTCATCGCCGGTGAGATGACCAGGGCCAACTCGGGCTCGGGCACGCTCCAGCGGCTATCCCGGCGTATCCGGACGTGGGTGCCAGGGCCGGCGACTCGATTGGCGGTGGCCTTGAAGAACAATTCCGGCCTGGAGGCTGTGTAGACAAGCTCATAGAAGCGAGCGCCCGCCGATTCGCGTTCGCGCGCCTCCCGGCTGCGCTTGTAAGTGACTCCGGCACCCCAGATTTCTTGTTCATCGACTGGTGCGAGAAGAGTTAGTTGCTCGAGCGGGATGGCGGTGGTAGTATCGGCAAGGTCATGAGCAAGCATGGCGGGGTTATGGGAATGCAGCACGTCGGCCAGAGTCTCAAAGCCTGCATCATGGTTGAGTTTGAGGAATTGCACCTGGCCATTCACAATGACTCCGACAGCGATCGAACCGTTCTTCAACCGAGCCTTGCAAAGCTGCATGAGAGTTTCATCCTATTTGACAAGCGGGGCCCCTTGCTTGCGCGGCGGGCTGGTGTACTTTTCACGCCAGATCCCGGTCCTCAAACAGAATCAGCCCCACAATAAGGATAATTGCTGTGTAGAAAGAGGCGTATAGCGCTGCCGAGCCGACATATAGACTGAACCCCCAGACCGGTAAGGGCGGGTCATTCACAAGCGCAGGGCCGACACTGAAGAAATCCATCCCTGGGAGAATCGTGTACAGCATCTTGGCGATGAAATGGACCATTTGCAACACCACGTCCTGCCTGTCCGGCTGCTTGGAAAGACTATATTCGGTGTTCTGAACCAGCACCGGCGCTAGATGCCCCACGACATAGATGAAGGCGCAAGACACGATGTTGACGATAAGCGGCAACCGTGTGGCCAGGGTGACGGCGACGGCAAGCAGAACCGTCACTTGACAGAAGCCCAGCCCCAGGCCAGGCCAGATATCACCCAGATCAAAGACCCACAGACCGACGCCGCGGAAGAAATGCGTCATCTCTCCGGGCGGCACCCATCTATGCAGCATCCAGGCCAATTCGGAGGGAATGGGCGGCGGTGCATTGGGGTCTTGAACAAACGGTGGATCAACCACCTTGACCTTGAGAAGTATGAACCAGTTGAAGAGCCACCCAAAGATCATGGTCATCAGCAGAGCGGCCAGCAGATTGCCGGCAAACTTGCCCAGCAGGAATTGCCTTCGCGACACCGGTTTGCTCATCAGAGTGACGGCGGTGCGTCCTTCGATCTCTTCGCTGATCGACATGCTGGCCGCCATCACGCCGAAAAGCACGGCGCTGACCATGATGAGGTTGTAGTCAAGCTCCTTCATCATGATGGTGTCGTCGGTGATGGTGAAGAACGGAGTCAGTACGAAGAAGAACATGAGGACCAGTGCGATGCACAGGATCAGCCAGAACGTGGGTTGGCGCACCCCTTCACGGAATGCGGCCATCGCCACCGCGGTCCCCTTGGGCCAGATCCGCAGCCAAGCCGCGAAACCCAGCACGAAGAAGTCGGCAATCAACTGGCCTTGCAGGATGAAGGCATAAACCCGCCCCCACCATTCCAGCGCGATTGGATCACGCTGAAAGGCCAATGATAGGCCGTAGGCCAGGCCGGGCCCGAAAATGACGATCAGCACCCTGAGAACGCGCCCAGCCAGCTTTCGCCGCGATAGTTGCTGCAACTGTGGCCAAAGCCAGTCCCAGGTAAGCGCGGCCATCCAGGGTAGAGCAGCCACGATCTGGAGGAGTGTCAGCACGATACCCAGGAGTAATAAATCAAGTGTCATGGCAAATAATGCGCACGTCGCTGGAAGTTAGTAGCGAATGGTAAACCCTTTGTAGCTGCCTGAAGGGATTTCTTCGACGGTTGTCTGTTTGATGTAATCCATCATCTTTCGAGCAATCGCGCCCACAAAGGCGTCAACCTGGTCCGGCGCTCCTTCCGCCACCAGCTCCACATCACCGCTGGGGAGGTTGCGAACATAGCCAGTGATCGAATAGCCCGCGGCGATCTCCTGGGCGGTGTAACGGAAACCGACGCCCTGAACACGTCCCTTGTAGGTAACACGTTTGCAGACAGTCATGTTGTCCTTCTCAGCGGCTGACAGGGTGACAAGGTGCGAGGATGACAAGACGACCAACAGGAGCCAGCAACCCCCCGATTGTAGTCGCGCCTTCATCTTGTCACCCTGTCATCCTGTCATCTTGTCATCAACTACGCCAGCGCACCTTTCAGGGTTCGACACGATAATTCGGCCCCGTTCCCCAGCGCAGCTTGTCGCGTAAAGTCTGGTAATAGCTGTGCCCCGGCACCTTGACCAACCCGAAGGTCACCGGCGCTTGCCGGATGGTTATCTGGTGCTGCACCGTAATCTTCAAGTTCTCCTGCCCGTCGATGATGAGTGTCGTGCCCTCATCGACCCGGCGCACAGCAATGATGTACTCCTTGCTGGCCGAATCGACCACGGAGCGATTGGTCAATGTATGCGGGCAGATGGGGGTGATGACGAACGCCGACAGTTCCTGGCCCAGAATCGGTCCACCCGCGGACAGGTTGTGAGCTGTCGAGCCGATCGGCGTGCTCACGATCAGGCCGTCGCCGCTGAATCGGGATACGGTCTCGCCATCGACGAGGAGATCGAGGTCGATAATGTGAAACGGTGGTCCCGCCTGCACGACGATGTCGTTCAGGCCGAGAAAAGTCTGGCTTCCCTCTGGCCCCGTCACGACACACTCGAACATCAAATGTCGCGTAATGCCATATTCGCCGCGTACGACCAGCGGGAAACAGTTTCGTAGTTCATCGGGACTCAGGTCGGCCAGAAAACCGAGTTTGCCAAGATTGATTCCCAGGACAGGAGCTTGTTTGTAGGCCATCTGCCGGGCCGCACGCAGGATGGCGCCGTCGCCGCCAAGGACGAGAGCGATGTCGGCCGTGAACTCGCTCAGGTTCCGTTCCTGACACAAATCGACCAGCACGACCTCGGCGTGTTCGTTCAGGAAAGGCAACAACCGCTCGGCTTCTTCCTGGACTCCGGCCCTGCAGATGTTACCGAGGACGAAGACCTTCATGAGTGGTTTCCTCCCCGTCTGGACGCCTAACAGGAGCAGACTTCATCTGGGTGCCATGCCCACGGCTTTGCGTGGGCATGTTAGAACCATGCCCACGCAAAGCCGTGGGCATGGCACCCGGCATTTGGCTGTGTCGCGGCTAAACGGAGTTCTCCACGGTGCGGCCGAGGGTGCTGCGTACCGTCTGACAAATGCCATCCAGATCCAATCCCAGGTCGGCGAGAAGCTCGGCCCGCTCGCCGTGCTCGATGAAACGGTCAGGAATGCCCAGCCGGGTGATGTGACTGGTATTCAAGCCAGCCGAATTTGCTGCTTCCAGCAACGCACTCCCAAAACCGCCTTCCAGCGCTCCCTCTTCCACCGTGATGACAAGTGGCAACTCTTCCACTGCTCGCAGCAGGGTCTGCCGGTCGAGAGGCTTCGCAAATCGGGCGTTGATGACGCCGATATCCAGCTCATCCTGCCGCAGGCGTTGAGCTGCCTTTACACATGTCGGGAACAGGCTGCCGTAGGCGATGAGAATGCCATCGGTCCCCCATTCGTGGACCTCGGCCTGACCCAACTCGATGGGAGCAACGCTACGCTCTACCTTCTCCAGATTGGCCTTGGGATACCGCATCGAGACCGGGCCAGGATGACTTAGACCAAATCGCAGCATGGGGGCCATGTCCAGCTCATCGCCGGGAGCCATCACGACAAAGTTCGGGAAGACACGCAGATAGGTCGTATCAAAGACGCCGTGATGAGTCGGGCCATCCGGACCGGTCAGGCCAGCACGATCGAGACAGAAGGTGACGGGGAGGTTTTGCAGCGCAACTTCCTGGAAGAGCTGGTCATAGGAGCGCTGCAAGAATGTCGAATAAATCGCCACGATGGGCCGCATCCCCGATTTGGCCAGGCCGGCGGCGAAAGCGACGGCGTGTGACTCACAGATGCCGGTGTCAAAGAAGCGGTCGGGGAAGTCGGTCCGGACCTTCTCCAGCTTGTTCCCTTGACACATGGCCGCGGTGATGGCTGCGACACGCGGATTCTCCTGGAGGGTCTGATAGATGGCTGAGCTGGCCGCATCAGTGTAGGCCTTCGAGCCGCCGCGCTTGAGGGAGACAATGGTGCGCTCGGGGCCGACCTTCTCGAAGACCGGGGGCGTGTGAAACGTTACCGGATCTTCACTGGCCTGCGGGACGCCGTGGCCCTTGACTGTCAGCACGTGGAGGAGGACTGGGCCTTTCTGATCCTTGACTTGACTCAGCCAGCTTCGCAACGTCGGCAAATCGTGGCCGTCGATGGGACCGACGTAGCGAAAACCGAACTCCTCGAACAACATGCCGCCGGTGAGCGTCGCCTTGATGCCGTCGCGCACCTGGTCGATGGCCTGATTCGCCATGCCGCCGACGAGCGGAACCCGGGCGAGCATATTGTGAAGATGCCGCTTCGACTCCTGGTACAACGAACTGAGTCGGGCGCGATCAAGATAGTGAGCCAGGCCGCCGACACGCGGGCAAATCGACATCTCGTTGTCATTGAGGATGACCAGTAGGTTCTTGTTCAGCCCCGCGGCATTGTTCAGCGCCTCGAAGACAATTCCGGACGGCAACGCGCCATCGCCGATGACCGCGACACTGTGATGCTCCGGGCGTTCGAGCAAATCGTCGGCTACTTTCAAGCCAAGGGCACAGGATACGCTACAGCCGGCATGCCCCGTCATGAACAGGTCGTACAGGCTTTCTTCGGGGTTTGGATAGCCCATGAGTCCGCCGCGGGTGCGGATCGTCTCGAAGCGCGGGTAACGGCCCGTGATGAGCTTGTGCGGATAAATCTGATGCCCGGTGTCCCAGATGAGGCGATCCTTGCTGAAATCGAAGGTCAAATGCAAGGCGAGGCAGAGTTCGACGACGCCCAGATTGCTGGCAAAGTGAGCCGGCCGAATGCTGAGGACACGCACCAGTTCGTCGCGCATCTCCTGAGCCAGATCGGCAAGCTGCGGCTCCGTCAGCTTATGCAAATCCGCCGGCGATTTGATACCAGGCAACAAAGGACTGCCCATCAGACGCTCCTCCAGTGAAACTGTCTTATTACGCTGTCAACACAAAGAATAGGGTTACGAGCCGGAAGCGTGAGCGACGGATTATCCGTCTTCACCGTCGCTTACGCTTCCGGCTCGTGTGATCGCAACCCCCCAATTCAAGATTTGACAACGCACTATCGATCCCTCGTTACAACAAACTGGGCAAGCGCGGCCAGCCGACCGCCTGCCTCGCCGAATGGTTGCAAATGTTCCTGAGCCAGACGGCACAACTCCTCGGCCCGCTTTCGACTCTCGGCCACGCCGAGAAAGCCGGGATATGTCAATTTACCGCGTTCGGCGTCTTTTTGCACACGTTTTCCGGTCTGGGCGGCAGTGCTTTCGACATCGAGCAGGTCATCAGTAATCTGGAAGGCCAATCCGAAACACCGGCCATAGGCGTCTAGACATTCCAGGAGCCTCGGATCGGGACCCTCCGGCCGTTCCCCCTGAGCCACAATGATACCGAGTCGCAGGCAAGCACGAAAGAGCGCACCGGTCTTGAGGGCATGCACATTTTCCAGGTCCGCCAGTGTGCCGCCGCGTTTCTCCCAGGCCAAATCCTCCACCTGCCCACCAACCATGCCAGCCGCCCCGGCGCCGCGAGCCAGTTCCCGGCAACACGCTGCCCCCGTGGCCGGTGGATAACTTTCGGCCAAAACCTGAAAGGCGAGCGTCAGCAACGCATCACCCGCCAGGATGGCCATCGCTTCGCCGAACTTCTTGTGACAGGTCGGCAGCCCACGGCGGAGGTCATCATCATCCATCGCGGGGAGATCGTCGTGGATGAGGGAGTATGTATGTATCATTTCAACCGCAGAAGCAGCCGGTAGGGCAACAGTGTCCTGGCCGCCACAGGCTTTGGTGGCGAGGATGACGAGCAAGGGGCGGAGACGTTTGCCGGGGGCGAGGAGGCTGTAGGACATGGCTTCCATGAGGGACGGTGGACAACCGCCGGCGGAATGAAGAGCAGTGCGCAGGTGGGCGTTAACCAGCGAACGCTTCCCGTGCAAATACTGATTCAAGTCACCAGTCAAGAACGCTCCTCAAAAAGATTCGTTAGGCTTTGCCTGCGAACTACGAACCCATTCATGTCCAAGGACCACATACTTGCCTGAGCGTCCAAGACCGACTTTGACGCGATCACCGGGCGCTATGCGAAACATCAGGCGGAAGGTTTGCTTTGGGACACGTGCCTTCACCTCTTCCCCACTGTCAAGACGCACACCGCATTCAAACGAATTCGGCCCCATTTGTAGTATCGTTCCATAGTGTGTCGGCATGTCGGCGTTCTTCATTTCTTTGCGCCTGATGATGGGATTAGTAGTTCACTCATTCCCCTTCCGGCCTTTCTCCTACCCCCCGCCTCCGCTGTCGCCCTGTGCTCGAACGGTTCCAGCACCTGCTTCAGTTGGCATGATGTTATCCCTCGCACCAGTCATGGCCGTCGCTTCAGCCAACCTGCTTGACTGGGGCCAACCCGCGCGAGCTTTTTTTTGCCTGAGCACGATTCTGTTTGAGCTCCTTGACCCTCTGGCGGACCTCGCGGACCAATGGGTTGAAATATCCATGAAATCGCCGGTACATGGCCAGCCCCTTCTCGCCCGCCTCCACGGCTTCCTGATGTCTGCCTTGCTTGCTCAGCACCGTCGCCAGGATGAGAAAGTCATCCATTGCAAAGTCCCGGCCAGGGCCTGGAGAGCCGAGTCGCATCCCAAGGGCTTGCCTAATTGCATTTTCCGCCTCAGTTAGCATTCCTTCCTGGAGATACAGGTCAGCCAAGTAGTTTAGATTGGTTCCAGTTTCTTCCCTCAATTCGGGCATCCGGCGTGTAATCTCAATGGATTGTGTTAAACACTCAATAGCGCGCGCGGGTTGTTTGGCATGACGCCAACGAATCCCCGCACATACCAAAGCGTGCCATTTCGGCTGTTCCATTTTTGATGATTCCTTTCTCTATCGCGCCGGTATCAGCGGTGCTTCGGGGTCGTCGCCCAGCAGTTTGAGGATCTCTCGGCTACTGGGAGTATCGCTCAGCGCCGTCGGGTCGTGCGAGAAGTCGAGCCAGCCCGGAGCTTTCTCCACTCCGCCATACTTCGGGGCAATCACGACTCTTCTTCGTGCCATCGCCCGAGTCCGATGAAGGCCCTCTGTGACAACTACCCGACCATACTGGTCAATAGTGGCGTTTGTCCTCTCCGATCCATTTGGAACGATCGTTGGTTCGTTCGGGAACCAAGCATCCCGTGCCCGAAAACGAATCCTTGGCGCCTGCCCCGGGATTTGATACACGATCCAGCTTCCGCTTGGATCAACTTTTTGCACCGCGGCTCCGGGGGCCAGGCTTTCCATCGCGGCTGCAATGTCTGCGTCCCGGATAATCTTCGCAGGCCGGCGTAACAGCCACCTCAAAAATCCCGGCGTGTGAACCTCGCCATAGTCTACATGATCTACATGATGTATCCAATCGCCGAAATCCCTTTCGTGAGCGACAGAGTAGTAGGCCCCATCATCGGCTACCCTGCGCACAAGTTGTAGGCTAATCACACTTCCTCATCTCCTGAGACTCACCCTCTCACTCCCTCCCTTTCGGCCCCTTCTCCTTCTTCCCCGCCAGCAATTCACAAATACGATCCCTGCCATACGGAACTCTTGCACTGAGAGAATGAATGAGATACGGAATTGCGAAGTGGGCCGCCTCATACAAGTCGGACTGACACACTACCTCGTTATCCAGTTGCCAATAAGAACGATTACGAACTGTCTCGTCAGGCGAAAGAAGGCCGGCCAAGGCGTTCGGCACATTGTCCGCTTTCCCAGAAGCGACGGCTTTTTCGTGCCAGGCTATTTTGAATAGATCTTTCACTCCTTCCCCTTCCGCCCTTTCTCCTTATTCCCCGCCTCCGTGGCCGTGTGCTCAAACGGTTGCAACATCGGCTGCCCCTCCGCATCGGTTCCGGTCAGCAGCAGTATCCGCTGCTCTGCCTGTCGCAACTGTCCATAACATTTTTTGAGCAGGCTGACGCCCTTTTCATACCGTGCCAGCGATTCTTCCAATCCCGTCTGCCCGTCTTCCAGCTCGCGCACGATCTTCTCCAGCTCGGCAAGAGCAGCTTCAAACGTCATCTTATCCGAGGGGGATTCGTTCATGCGTAGCACCACGCGAGAAGATAGCGGCCCTCCATGACGGCTCTTGACGCAGCCCTTGCTGGCGCGTCGGGCTCGGAATTTCAAACCTCTTCCACTCGGCTGATGATCTCTCCGTGCTGCACGGTCGTCACCAGGCGGTCTCCAAGTTGTACCTGTTCCGGACTGCGGACCACGGCTCGATCCGCTTCTCTACGTGTAAGACTATAGCCCCGAGCGAGTACGTTCAAGGGGCTGAGCGTCTCCAGGCGGGCTGCATGGGACTGCAAGAGGTTGCCGGCTCGGTCCAATCGTTGCTTGAGCGACCGCCGCAGGCGCTCCGACCAATCGTCGAGTCGTTGCTCTTCGGCATGAATACGCTCCAACGGCAGTCGGAAGATGCGTCGGCGGGCCAGGTCGTCGAGATAACCTCGGGTCTGCTCCAGCCGTCTGCGCACAGAATCGTGAAGCCTGGTTTCAAGGTCGCGGACGCCGTTGAGGAGTTCTTCGGCGCTGGGCACCACATGCGTGGCAGCATGGGTAGGGGTCAAGGCCCGGAAGTCGGCGACGAGATCGGCGATGGTCACATCCACTTCATGCCCCACCGCGCTGATGACCGGAATGGCCGAATCAAAGATTGCCCTGGCGACGGCCTCCTCGTTGAAGGCCCACAGATCTTCGAGGCTGCCGCCGCCGCGGCCGACGATCATGACATCGATTCCACCCAGCCGATTCAGGTAACGAATGGCCGCGGCAATCCTCTCGGCTGCCCCTTCGCCCTGAACGGGCACCGGGCAGACCCAGATTTCCACCGCCGACCAGCGCTGGGCCAGCACTTGTAGCATGTCGCGGATCGCCGCTCCGGTCGGACTGGTGACCAGTGCCAGGCGGCGCGGAAAGCGCGGTAGTGGCTTCTTGCGGCGTGGGTCGAAGTAACCCAGCTTCGAGAGCTTCTCCTGAAGTTGGCGGAAGGCCAGCTCCAATGCTCCCACACCCTTGGGCTGCAATTCTTCGATGATGAACTGGTATTTGCCGTGCGGCGGATAGACCTCGATGTGCCCCCGAACGATGACTCCCAGGCCGTCCTGCGGGTCGAAACGCAGCCGCAGGGCGGCCGATCGCCACATCACAGCGGGTAACTGTGCCAGAGGGTCCTTCAACGTCAAATAAAGGTGGCCGGAGGAAGCGCGTTTGAAATTGGAGATTTCACCCGACGCCCAGACAGAGCGGAAGGCATCTTCCAGCAGTTCCTTGACCTGCTGGGTTAACTCGCTGATGCTCAGGATCTTGTCTTTTTGGTAAGTGAAAAGGTCGGTCATGAGGATGTTGTCAGCTTCATTGTTTGGCGAACTCGGCCTGGACTTTTTGATCCTTTTGTTTGACGTGTTCCAGTTGTTCGGCGCGCTGACGATGTAGTTTTTCGGCGAGGGATGTATCGCTCAGGGCCAAAATCTCGATGGCGAACAGCCCAGCGTTACGAGCGCCGCCAACCCCGATGGCCATCGTCGCCACGGGAACGCCGCCCGGCATCTGTACCATTGATAGAAGCGAATCGAGGCCGTTCAGAGAACTCGTCTGAATCGGAATGCCGATCACCGGCTTGGTAGTGTGCGCTGCCACCACGCCTCCCAGGTGAGCAGCCCCGCCGGCAGCAGCGATGAAGACACGCACGCCCTGCTGTTCCGCTTTTTTGATAAAAGCTACCAATTCGTCCGGAGAACGGTGAGCGCTCAGCACGCGCACCTCGAACGGAACGCCGAACGTGCGGAGGACATTCGTAGCCTCCCTCACCGTCGGCAGATCGCTGTCACTGCCCATTACCAAAGCCACAAGAGGATTCGCCATGATGATTTCCATGACGGATTGTCAATCCGTCCTACCCATAAAGATTACTCACTGACAATCCATCCCAAACGTTGCCGCCACGGCCGCGTTGGTCACCTTGCCATCCCTGATATTCACTCCGGCCGCCAGTGCGGTGCTCTCCTTCAGCGCCCGGTCCAGTCCCTTCCTGGCTAGTTGGAACACGTAAGGCAAAGTCACGTTGGTCAGAGCGTACGTGCTGGTCCTGCCCACCGCTCCCGGCATGTTCGTTACACAATAGTGTACCACGTCATCCACCATGTAGGTTGGTTCGCTGTGCGTCGTCGGCCTGGATGTTTCAACACAGCCTCCCTGGTCGATGGCCACGTCGATGATCACGGCGCGCGGCATCATGTGCTTGAGGTCTTCGCGCCGGACAAGGTATGGAGCACGCGCACCGGGAATGAGCACAGCACCGATCAGCAAATCGGCTCGGTTCAAACTGTAGATGATGTTGTGCCGGTCGCTGAAGAGCGTCGTCACGTTCCGGGGCATCACATCGTCGAGGTAACGAAGGCGATCCAGATTGATGTCGAGAATCGTGACGTTCGCCCCCAGTCCCGCGGCCACCTTGGCGGCATTGGCGCCTACGACACCGCCGCCCAGGATCACGACGTTCGCCGGCAGCACGCCGGGTACGCCGCCGAGAAGGATGCCACGGCCCTCGAACGGCCGTTCCAGGAACTTGGCGCCTTCCTGAATGCTCATTCGACCGGCAACCTCGCTCATGGGTGTCAACAGGGGAAGGTTGCCACGAGCATCGCGGATGGTCTCATAGGCGATCGCAGTGATGCCCGACTTCAAGATAGCTCGTGTTAATTGCTCGTCGGCGGCAAAATGGAAGTAGGTGAACACGATCTGTCCGGATCGAAGCAACGGCCATTCGTCGGGGAGCGGTTCCTTGACCTTGACGATGAGATCGGCCCGCTTCCAGACCTGGTCGGCCTCGGCAATGATCTCCGCACCCTCAACGGCGTATTGTTCGTCGCTGATGCCGCTCCCCTGGCCGGCGCCGGCCTGCATGAGGACGCGGTGGCCGGCACGTGTCAGCTCATCGACGCCCACCGGGATCATCGCCACGCGATATTCGTCCGACTTGATTTCCTTGGGCACACCGACGATCATGGATTAGTCCTCATATCTGTAGGTCGGCCTTTCAAGGCCGACGGTCCGGATGGGCCCATCGTCCGGTGGGGCTGGGTCTATTCTGGAAAGGATGGCAGCGCGAATCAAGGTGGATTCTCGTATGATGAGGGCTGGTGAAGCAACGGAGATGAGAATCATGCCTCCTCGACTAATGACCCTGGCCATCTGTATTGGCTGGATTGTCACCACCGGCTGGCTCCTGCACAGAGAAGTGTGGCCGCGCTGGCGAGCGGATGAGCCACCTCCTTTTACCCTCTACGGCGCGGACGAGGTCAAATCTCATCAGTATTTTGTCAACTGGAGAGTGTATCTCGATGGCAAGGAATTCTACCACGCCCACACGTCGGTACAATGTGTCAAGGACGACATTTTTGAACTGGTGGCCAACCTGAACCTGAAAGGCGAGGCTCGAGATCAGGTCCTTGGGTCACAACTACATTCGCTCAAGAGCGTCTACCTGGTCAACCACGCTGGCGACTTGCAACAAATAACCTCGGATATTTGGTTTCCGAATCCGACAGGGCAGAAGAGTGCAACGCCCGACGTACGCTTTGAAGCCTTGCCAAGAAATGACCGCCTCATGCAGAATTCAAGGCGTATGGTGCCCAACGTGAGAGGTCGTGCCTCGGAACCACTGGTGCCATTCAAGACTGAGCCTAAACCGTTTGATACCTCGGTTCGCGGCGGCTGTTTGAATCCCTTGCATCCCTTCAGCCGATTGAAGGGCCTGCGTGAAGGCCAGCACTGGCAGACCCGGCTCCACAATCCCTTGAATGAAGCTCGCTCCATCGAATTCCAACTTGCACCCGCAGCAACCGGGGAGTACTGGTGGCGAGTGGCAAAGGATACAACAGCACTCGACTGGAACGATGAACATGTAGTTTGTCTGCTGGTCACGTACAAAGGCGATGACATCAACATTCGCATCTGGGTCAGCACGAAGGATAACAAGGTGCTGCGTCAGGAGGCCGATTTTTCGGGTGAGCACTGGGTAATGGAGCGGGAGCCAGACTGACACGAGCCCGACGCGCCAGCAAAGCTCCTTGCTTGCGCGTCGGGCTCGTGCATGATTGCGTGCGGCCTCGCGGAAGATGATTCATGATCGAATTGCAAAACGTTTCCAAGGCCTACGGCACCAAGATCGCTGTTCAGGATCTGAGTCTGAGCATCGAGGCAGGCGAGCTTTTCGCCTTCCTCGGGCCCAACGGCGCGGGCAAGACGACCACCATCAAGATGATCGTCGGCTTGCTGTTCCCCACCAGGGGCAGTGTTCGCCTGGGCGGCTTCGATATGCAGCGCGAGGGCGACCGTGCCAGGCAATTGATCAGTTATGTGCCTGACCAGCCCTTCCTGTACGAGAAACTCTCAGGCCGGGAGTTCTTGCAGTTCATTGCCGACATGTACGGCATGCCCCGGGAGCATGGCCGGCAGCGCATGGCGGAGATGATCGCGCTGTTCGGGTTGTCGGAATTCGTGGATGATCTGACCGAACGCTATTCACACGGCATGAAACAACGCACTGTTTTTGCCGCGGCTCTGTTGCATGAACCGCGCGTGCTCATTGTCGATGAGCCGACCGTCGGTCTCGATCCGCGGAGTGTACGCCTTCTCAAGGACCTCCTGCGCAAGGAAGCCGGGAAGGGCGTAACCGTCTTCTTGTCCACGCACTCGCTCGACATCGCCCAGGAACTGGCCAGTCGAATCGGCATCGTGGATCACGGCAGGCTCATCGGCTGCGGCACATTGGCCGTTTTGCGCAAACAGGCTTCTCTGGATGGATCGCTCGAGGATGTTTTCCTTAAATTGACCGAAGAGGCCAATGAGGAGAGAGTAGGAGTTCAGCCATCAACAGCCAGTGCGATCAAATCCCGGACATGGTAGGCGAACTTCAGCAGCCCATGCTCGGCGGCTCACTACGCGCAGACCAGATTGGTGTATTTCGACGGCTGCGCTGGTGGATGTTCTGCAATAGCACGCACCTGATGGTACAGCAGGGTTTGTTGCGATTGGTGACCATCATCATAGGCAGCACTCTCATCTGGGGCTTCGTCTTCGCGGCAGCTATTGTGGGTTTCCATTTCCTGGGGCAAAGATACCCGCTCACGGGAGATTTCGTCCGCCTTTTTCTTGACCCACTCTTCCTGTCCCTTAGCGGACTGCTGGTGTTCTCGACCGGCCTTATTCTTTACAGCAGTTTGTTTGCAAAGGCAGAATCTGCCTTTTTGCTGTGTACTCCGGCCGGGGCCGATCAGGTGTTCGCCTACAAGTACCAGGACGCTCTCACCTTCAGTAGTTGGGGATTTTTCCTTCTTGGCAGCCCGGTCATGATTGCCTACGGCATGGTCGCGCATGTTCCCTGGTACTTTTTCGCCTTTCTCCCCTTTTTCTTCCTGGGATTTGTTCTGTTGCCTGGCTGTCTGGGAGCCACGGTCTGTTTGCTGGTGGTGAACTATTTGCCCAGACAGCGAAAATGGTTACTCGTGGCGGTGGTGGCCCTCATTCTTGGCGTCGTTGGCCTGTGGGGCTATCGGGTGGCTCAGGTCGCTCGTCCGGAAGCCTGGAATCGGGATATGGCCTACAATCTGGAAGACCGGCTTTCCCTGGCCCAGTACCCGCTGCTTCCCAGTACCTGGTTAACGCGCGGTCTCCGCGCTGTGGCACGGCAGAACCTGACCGATGCTGGCTATTACCTGACCCTGCTTTGGAGCAACGGCCTGTTTGCCTATGTCGTTACTGCCTGGCTGGCCAGGCACCTGTATCGGCGCGGCTTCAACCGCATGGTCGCGGGCGACCTGGTGATGCGGCGTTACGGCGGCCACTGGCTTGACCGCATTCTGGCCGGCATGGTGGGATTCTTGCATCCACAAACACGTCTGCTCGTCGTAAAGGACTTCCGCACCTTCCGCCGCGATCCTGTGCAGTGGGCGCAGATCGTGATCTTTCTTGGGTTGATGATCCTCTATTTCGCTAATATCCCGCGTATGTTCGGCGAACAAATCGAATGGTCTTATCAGAACAGCATCAGCTTGATGAATCTGACATCCACAGCTCTCCTGCTGTGCGCCTACACCGGCCGATTCATCTTTCCGCTCCTGAGCCTGGAGGGGCAGAAGTTCTGGATTCTTGGCCTTCTGCCGTTGCGGCGCGAACGGCTGCTCTGGGGCAAGTTCGCTTTCGCGGCTTGTGGCGGCTTGCTGATCGCAGAGTTCCTGGTAGTTCTGAGTGATGTCATGCTGCATATGACCTGGCTGGGGATGGTGGTTCACATTCTGACAACCGCCGTGCTGGCAGTGGGTCTCAGCGCCCTGAGCGTCGGCCTGGGGGCTTGCTTGCCGAATTTCCGGGAGAGCGATCCGTCCCGGATTGCCGTCGGCTTTGGAGGAACCATGAATCTGGTGGCGGGCCTGCTCTTCTTGCTGATCATCGTCGGCCTGATGGCGGGGCCCTGGCATGTGCTGGGCAGTCTGGCCGAGCAAGGGGAGGTCAACACACCCCTCGCCGACTGGGTGGTAGCCATCGGCCTGTTCATGGGGTTGGTTGCGGGAATTGGGACGACCGTACTGGCGCTGCGGAGCGGCGTGAGAGCATTGGCGCGGATGGAGTTCTAAATGGGAGAGATTGATAGAATGACGAGACTCGAGGGTGGGTAGCCGATCGTGATAGAGGGAGGTTAAGGCATGATACCGGGTATCGATCCCAAGGTCGATTACGTCTTCAAATGGCTCTTTGGCAAAGAGATTCATGTCGCTCTGTTGTTGAGCTTGCTCAACGCCGTCTTGAAACCGCCACCCGGTCAACGGATTGTTGACCTGACAATCGTCAACCCCTTCAATGACAAAGAAGCACTC